>Ga0209009_1000001_pt1 | contig 219314 bp, 212 predicted proteins | sample BlaSpr_A8_OM3_M2_FD_187979 | JGI IMG/M metagenome (GOLD analysis project Ga0209009, IMG submission 187979) | Forest soil microbial communities from Thunder Bay, Ontario, Canada - Black Spruce, Ontario site 2_A8_OM3_M2 (SPAdes) (version 2) | ecosystem: Environmental > Terrestrial > Soil >... | reverse complement strand
TCAATTTGCCCAGTTCTTCATCGGCATGATTCCGGTCGAAGGATGGAAAGTTGGACAAGCCTACAAACGCGCTATCTTGGGGGCGCAAACCGGCCGCGTGTACAAAGTTGATTGATTTCTTTCGATCATGCCGCTTTGGCCTAACAAGCACGGCGTCCAGGAATACTTTGCGTATTACAGAAATTCCTCGGAGCCTACGGGGTCCGGTACCTTTTTGTCATTTGAGGCTAAAATTCAGCCGAATCTGACATCTGACTGCTGTCCTCTGATCTCTGTTTACCTGGGTCGAGCCCTTGCAGCCGAGGGGTCCGAACCTTTTTGACATTGACCTCAAAACGCGACGCGAAGTCGGTCAAATATCGGCATTTTTGCGGGTTACGGACCCTTCATTTGATACCCTTTTGGCTGTGCTGCGAAAGCCAGCCGAAAGGAATACGAGATGGCTGCCGGAGAGCTTCATGTTGAGCTTTCCATGACGGCGTCGTGATAACGGAAGCAGGGACACATCCGAAGGATGCTGGATGTATGGCCCGGACACGAGACTCGGCAGCAGGTCAGCTTGGCCCTTGTTGAAGATTTGATCGTAGATGACGTCAAGCGCATGTCGGATGTGATCTCTTCTGGTCATGACTTAGTGTTTGAAGTTCCAGTCTAGTCATCGGCGGCCGCGGCAAGCAGCGCCTCGACCTTTACATCAAGTTCTCGAGCAATTTTTAGCGCCTTCGCGTTCGCATAGGGTTTGAGAAAACTCGCCATCCTCTCGTAGGAAAGGTGAACGCCGTCTGGACGTTCATCGACAAGGACCGTCACGGGCGCATAAGAGCCTGCGTCGGGCACATGCTTTGCCATTTCTTTCATGATAAGCGGATTGCCTATCACAAGCCGCACCATCTTCGGCTTGTCGAGTCCGGTTTCCTTGCGTAGCACCGCGCCGTGATCAAGTTCAATGAACAACATCAATCCTGTCGGACCCATGTCTCGACCGATCACCTTCTCTAATTCAGAGAAATTACCTGCTGACTTGGATGCTTTCGCGAACTCGACCAAATCCAGCCGCCCAACGCCCGCCTTTAATGTAGCTACGACAGCGTCGAATGGCTTGGAAGACCTCACGCTGAGTCGCTCGATCTCAACCTTTCGGATGGTTGTGTTTTCGCTCATGTCTTTCCTTTCAACTAGATGCAGATACTTCACCCTTGGTTCTAACTGAAGGGCAACTGACCATCTTGTCTCCAAGTAGAGTCTCTAATGCTCCATAGTGAGAACCATGCGGAAGCGTGCTTTTCCTTCCATCATGCGAGCATAGGCATCAGCCGCCTTTTCAAGCGGCATGGTTTCGATCATGGGCCGAACGTTCTGGAGAACACTGAATTCAAGGGTGTCCTGATTATCGATCGCTTTGCCGGTTAAACTGCCGTGGATCGATCGAGTACCGAAGATCAAGGGCATCGTGCTGACTGGTATGGGGTCCGGCGCCACGCCAACCACAATAAGTTTACCCCGCACGGCGAGCCCCTCTATTATAGAGGCGATAGCCTTGCCACTGGGAGCTGTCGCCAGAATTGCATCGGCTCCTCCCATTTTCTGAAGAGCCTTGGCTCCATCTTCTGCTCCAGTGTCGATGTAGGTGTGGGCGCCAAGATCCTTCGCTAGCTTTTCTTTGTCCGCTCCGCGTCCCAAGGCCACCGTCTGGAATCCCATGCGTTGCGCGAACTGCACGCCGAGGTGGCCGAGACCACCCAGGCCCTGGATCGCGACAAGGTCCCCGGAGCGCAGTCCGGCATTGCGAAGCGCGTTGTATGTCGTAATGCCAGCGCACAAAAGCGGAGACGCTTCCGTGGATGAAAGTTCATCGGGTATCAAGGCGAGAGCACGGGCCTCGGCGATCATCACCTCTGCATACCCGCCATCGGCTGTGATACCGGGAATGACCGGATGTAAGCAATTCACGAAGTCGCCACGCTGGCAAGGTTCACATTCACCGTCCTGGCCTCCGAAGAATCCCACTCCAACCCGCTGCCCCATTTTCCATTTGGAAACGCCCGGGCCAACCGCTTCGATGCGGCCTACCACCTCATGTCCAGGCACTCGTGGCAGAGTCAGGCCCGGAAACTGTCCTTCGACTGTTGCGGTGTCGGAATGGCAGACACCACATGACTCGACACGCAAGCGCACCTGGCCTGGCCCCGGGTCAGAAACTGGTAACTCAACCATTTTCAGTTGTCCTGGTTTGCTCACTTGCATTGCTTTGTAAGTTTTCATCGCTCTGTCTCCCGCTTCTTTGTTCTTTCTAGCTCTGGTTTGGCTCATGCTGGAAATCGCTTTCGATTGAGGCTACAAAGCGCTCGCCTTGACGCTGTTTATGGCTGTGTTGTCCCAATAACAGTCCAGGCGCGAGATCTTGCCATGTGTATCGAAACGCAGAATGTAAGCGTGGGGTATGAATACGACCTCACCCTTCTTTGCAATGCCAGGGACATCCGATGGCACTGGCCCGCTCATTATGGCCTGGATCACAACGGTATTTCCTTCGGCGAGGATCATCTCGTCTACTTCGACTCGAAAACCCGGAACGGCCTGCGGAAAGGCGCGCCAGATGGCATCAAGGCCGCCTCGAATCGGCACGACACTCTTGCGGCCGTATGGAGCGTATCGTCCTAACGCACCATCGGCGCAAACAGCGAGCATGCCTTCGACATCGTGGGCGTCATAGGCGGTTAAAAAACTTTGAGCGATTGATTTCAAATCTTTCATTTCATTTTTCATCTTGTTGCTTCTCCTTCTGCAAACGAATGCTCGGATCACTCAGCGTACGGCGCGGCCGACATTAACTGTGATGCCGTTGGGATTGGCTGACTGTGCAATGTGCAGCCGGCGGTGCGCGCAACATCGTCGCTCCAAGTTAGGACTTGGGCGGCCGGGTTATTCCGACAGTGTTCGACCAACAGCTTTCGAAATTCGGTTTTGAAGTTCATCCGCGGATACCTGTCGAGCACTTCCTCGACGATCTGCGGCGGCACTTGATCAAGGCCTAGACCAAACAACTCCAGTCCGGCGCCGAGGTGGACTACTGCTATCTCGTCTGCCAGCCGAGTTGCGATTCCGGGAGAGGTATGGAGTGCGATTGCTTCCCAAATTAAATCGGCGCGTTCTAGCGGCACCTGATGTTTCGAGCAGAACTGGCGAGCAGCATCCGCCCCATCCACCTCAAAACGATTGTCGCGTTGGTAGGCAGGAACTAGTCCGAGATCGTGCAAAGCCGCGGCACAAAAAGCGGCTTCTTCATCGATTACCGAACGGCCCAGGCCCCTGACAGCAAGGCTACCGAAAATGTATGTTCGAAGACAATGTGTGCAAAGAAACTCCGGTGAACTGGCCTCCAATAAGTCGACAGCGGCATTGCATAGCGCCGTATCCGGAATTGTAACACCGGCTACGGATTTCAAACGTGCCAAGGCCATAAGTCTAGTACTGAAACCATCCTTTAAGCGCCTCGTCCTTCTCATCAGTGTAGGGCGGAAAGAGATGGTCGATCGCAACGTCGGGCGGCGAAATCAGCATCGATTTGGGATGCGTGAGTGAGTCGAAGCCGTATTTGCCGTAGTACTGTCCTATGCCAGACGGCCCCGTTCCGCCGAATGGCATGCTTTCTACGAACAATTCGATGTTGACTTGGTTTACTGCGCCACCGCCGTACGACAATTCGGCGACGAATCGGTCGATCGTCTTCTGGTCGCGGCTGAAAATGAATGCTGCAAGCGGGTGTGGCGTCGACTTAATGTGGCCGAACGCTTCGTCGAGCGTTCTATAAGTAAGGATCGGCAGGATCGGCCCGAAAATCTCGTCCTCCATGATCTTGTCTTCCCAAGTAACGGGATAAAGAATCGTAGGATCAAGGTAGCGCGCTTCTGGATCGGACTTGCCGCCGGCGATTACCTTTGCGGGGTCGACCAGAGAGGCGAGCCGGGAAACCGCACGCGAATTAATGATGCGCGAATAGTCGGGATTGGATTTCGGATCATCACCATAAAGGTCGACCAGGGCCCGCTTGGCTTCTGCGACGAAGGCATCTGCGATAGACTCATGGACATACCCATAGCCCGGCGATGTGCACCATTGGCCGCCCCAAGCCATCGCGCCCCAAACAATCTTCTTCGCAGCGTCTGGTATATTGGCGGTCTGGTCCACCAGCGCCGGATTAATCCCACCGAGTTCGAGCAAGACCGGTGTTAGGTTTTCCGCGGCCGCTCGCGCTACAACTTTACCTACATTGGTGCTGCCAGTGAAAAAAATGAAATTGAATGGCAATTGCAAAAGCTCGGTGTTCTCCTCGCGACCGCCAGGCACCGCGACCACTGCTCTCGGATCGAAATATTTCGGGACAAGCTCCAGGAGCAGCTTAGCCGTCGCTGGGAGCGCCTCACTCAGTTTGAGGACGCAGGTGTTGCCGGCAGCCAACGCGGCGATCGCTGGGCGAATTAGCAGTAACAAAGGACCGTTTGACGGGCCCATGATGAGCGCCACGCCGAATGGTTCTCGATAAACCATCGCTTTGTGGCCGGTCTTGGCCAGGAAGGTTGGAACGGGCGCCTCAACTGGGGCCATCCAATCCTTTAACTGGCTCTTCTGGAACTCTACCTCGGCGAGGCATGCAAGGGTCTCAAAAATCTGCTCCTGACTCGCTGTCTTGAAGTCTTTTGCGATCGCTTGTTGCAGCGCGATTTCATTCTCTCCGACAAGCCGCGCCATGCGATCGAGTTGTTCAACGCGCCACTCGTGGCTTCGGGTCGTGCCGGTTGCGAAGTAACGCTTCTGCTGATCGAATAGCTCCTTAAATGTATTCATGGTGATCTTGATTATGGTTTGCGTTGGCTAGGCTGCGGTCCCGCGATCGCGCTCGGGATCAAAGTTGAGGTAAATGCCGGGCTCCTTCGACAGTCCCGCTTTGACTTGTCGCGCAATTTCGTCAGCGAGCACCTCGTCCCGGCCGGCCTCGATGGCGCTGAACACTTGCCTAACGACATCGACTGGCTTCACCTTGGGAAGCGTCAGCTGGGCTAATAAAGTCCTTGTACAACATTGCAGGCTATCGATTGACGGGCGCAGCGGTGGCAGCGTTTTCGATGAGCTTGGCTGTTTCCTTCGGGTGAGACATGTAGGCCACGTGGCTGGCATTCACTTCGACCGTCTTGGCGTTGGCCCGTTTCGCCATCATGCGCTCCTGGTCCGGGTTGATCGAGCGGTCGGCGCTGGCCACCATGTACCAAGTGGGCTTGGTCTTCCAGGCCGGCGTCGTGACCTTGTGGGTGAACGAGTCGGTAGAGATCGGCACCTGCGACTCGGCCATGAAGTGGGACACGGCCGCCGGGACGTCCGCCGCGAAATCGGCCGCGAAATGCTCTGATTCTATCCACCAGTTTCCGTTGCTGTCCGCTTTGAATGCCTTGGAAGCTTGCGGCAGCGCCTGTTCGATCGACGCACAGCTCTCACCGTCATCGAGCGCAAAGGCGGCGATGTAGACCAGTGCCGAAACGTTCGGATCGTTGCCGGCCTCGGTGATAATGGACCCGCCATAACTGTGGCCGACCAGAACCACCGGCCCGTTCATGGCGTCGATGGCCGCCTTCGTGCACTTGACGTCCTCGGCGTAGGAGGTCTCGGGGGGCTGCGCCACCGACACCTTGTAGCCATCCTTCTCGAGGATCTTGACGACAGCTTCCCAGCCGGAGCCATCGGCAAAGGCGCCGTGCACTAGCACGATGTTCTTTACCGGTTGGACGGTATGCGCCTGAGCGGGCTCCACGTTAATCGAAAGCGCCATCGCGGCGATTGCCACGACGCTGAGCAGGATGGTGGTGGCAAGCCGGTGCGAGGGCCGGTGGCTGAAGACCGCGGGATGCCGTTTGCCCCTATCCCGCTGATATAACTGCATTCCGTTCCTTGTCATAATTGTTTTCATTTGTTTTTTTCTTTGAGGACGACAATCACATTGCGCTGCGCCACGGCTGCGCGGTAGCGCTGATTGGCGATTGCCGTGGTGCGTTGCTTGCACCACCATTAAATTGTGATTTTACAACTTCGCGCGTTTCTCGCTGTCATCGAAGAAGGCAGCCTTCACCGGGCCGCGACGCGGTTGAGCTTATCGCACTCGGCCCTGTCAAGGCAGATGCAAGCGCTGGAGCATGAGCTGGGCGGAAAATTGCTGGAACGCAGTTCCACCGGAGTGCGGCCAACCGCAGGCGGTTATGCGCTGGCAGCAAGGATGGCAACGCTGCTCGCGAGTTACGATTCTGCGATGCTCGAAGTCCGGCGTCTGGTGCGAGGCCAGCCCGACCAAATACGCATCGGCTATCTCGGTTCGGTTTATGAGGAATACCTCGCTCCAGCGCTTAAAAGACTTCGCCAGGTTTATCCCCGAACAAAGGTGAAATTGCTGGACCTTTTCCCCGGAGAACAAATTACCGCGGTGCGGCGAGGCGAAATAGACGTGGCTCTTACGCAAGAGATCGGGGAACTACTAGGACGCGATTTTTACGTGCGAGAATTAGCTACGACCGAGAGCCTTGTCTGTTTGCCTGCCGGACATCCGCTTGCGTCGCGAAAGCAAGTGAAGATTACCCAGCTGAAAAATGAAACGTTTGTCTGCGGAACAGAGGACCGGGTGCCAGGTTATCGCCGTCGGCTGGCGCAGATTTGCCGCAATTGCGGGAGTTTCAGGCCAAAGCTTATTGATAATAGCGGGGACCTCGCAAGCAAACTCGCGATGGTGGCAAACGAAGATGCAATCGCGTTACTTCCTGGTTACATGCGCCGCCAAGCTTCACCAGGCGTTGTGTTAGTCCCGATCGCCGACGCCAGAGCAACCTGGAAGCTGTTTGTCGTCTGGCAGCGGGGGAAAACCGCTGGTCCGTTGCTCACTCTGCTGGACCGGCTTCTTGCCAAAACATCCATCGCTGCGCATTCCCGAAACGACGGTCGCCTGTCGGCTCAACCCGATGCCAACGGGCATGCACGTAACCGCGCCCGACAAAAGCTTTCACGGGGTCGGATCTCCCAACGAATTCGCCTAACGAATAAGGTTTTGTAATACAAAAACCTCGGAGCCTACGGGCCTCGAACCCACTGTGTTGGTAATCGGTCGCGGGGACTTTATCGAGAAACTTGAGACGACGGTTCTCTTATTTCTCGGGAGCACGCGCGAAAATTTAGCGGCCGAGCGGATCATCGAAAATTGTATACCGCAATTGTATACGCTAGCTCGAAAAAGGGGCCCAAAATGGCTAATTTCAGCTAAACGTCAAATCCAAAAAATCCGTGTAAGCTGCTGATTTACAATAGATAGCTAATGATAACTAAAGCCGGCAAAAATGGCTTTCTCGATTACAAATCAGCTGCTCTACCAACTGAGCTATGCCGGCAAAAAAAATGCCACTCCGGCTCGGAGCGCCGGAAAGTAGCGCAGAGTCTCAATTGCGACAACAAGGGAGTCGGATTGGCATGTACGCGACCCTGTAAACGTCATTGAGAACCGGGATAGTCGACACGAAAAATACGCGTGCGACGAAAGTGCCTTTGATGCGAGTGAAAAAGATGCCGGTGACCGCAGAAGCGATGAAAAAGACGTTCTCGCGATTTTCCCAACCTGTCCCTTTAATCTTTGTGAGTTCTGTGACCTGCGCACCTTTCTGACGAAGGGCCTGTTCGAGTTCCGACCAAGTCGTTCCGTAGTACCCATCCCAAGCAAACCGCCAAACGATCCATCGTACATGAGAAACACTGAAAACGTAGTCGGGCAGATTTTGTTGTTATGCGGCGTTATAAATTGGAGCGCTTTCGAGGATCTTCAATCCCTGCGGCAACCGGGTGTAGAAATAAAGGGGCTCTGCCTCGTAATTTGTGATGACGACATCGCCAGGTTGCGCATAGCGGCGAAGAAATTGGGCACTTCGTCTCATGGTGCCTGGATTAACGGACCACAAATTGCAAAAGAACCGAAAGAACGGCGTATCGATAAAATTGTTCCAGTAGCTTGAGGGAACATGAATCGCGACTGACTGCTGGCCGAACCGAAAAATTCCATTCTTGTTCCACGACACCCACGGCAAAATCTGACCGAACCTTGTCAGCACGAAGACGGCAACTAGCGTCACTCAAACTAAGGCGCGTCTGCGGCTGACTTTAGCGATCAGCATTCCGGCGGCGAGCGCCACAAGCGGAATGAGTCCCGCCGTGTAGCGCAGGCCGATGATTCGCAACGAGGGAACGTCTTGCGTCAGGCTGATCGCCAAAGAGGAACAAATTATTGTGGCAACTACCAAAACGAGAAATGCCGCCTCTTGAGTGGTTAGCGCTGCGAATTGTGGGGTGCGAGTTGCGTCTGTTGCTTGTGCAGAGCCGGATTCTGTCGCGCCTTTGGGTCGAGACCTTCCGCGTCGCGACAGAATCACCAGCGCGATAAATAGCAGCAAACAGCCGACAACCTGTGTGACCGATGCGACTTCAAGAAGATACTGGAGTATTCGCGCGGAATATTCACTAATTCCGCTAACGGGCGTGTTCGCCAGAGTATAGCCGCCCCGCGCATAAAAGAACCAGGGCGCCGCAAGAAGCGAAATCGGAATACACGCGAGCCAGAACCAACTTCGTTGCGATAAAAACGGTCGATACGTAAGGGTCAATACGGCAAGCGTAACCAAAAGCGCTCCCATGAGCGGATGTGTATGAAACAACAGAATCGAGACGACAGCGAACAGGATCGCGTCGCGAACCGATTTCATTTTGAAAAAGATCGACACCGCCAGGCAGCTGAAGAGCATGCTTAGCGCGTAGTAACGTGCTTCTCTGGCGTAGAGAAGGAATTGGACCGAGAAAAGCAGCAGGAGTGCTCCGCAGAACGCAGCTCTCCAATCTCCGGTCAGACGTTGGATTAATCGAAAACCAACCAGCACCGTAAACAAGCTTGCCAGCGCAAACGGAAACCGCGCGGCGAATGTATTTTCCCCAAACGACAAAAACGACGCAGCCGCGACGTAGTATTGCACCCATGGCGTGCTGACCATCGTGAGTTGTTGGTTCTCTCTGGCGCCTAAATCAGAATCCGTGAAGGTGACGCCATCCCATGCCTTCGGAACCCCGAACTTGAGGATGCTGGAAGCGAGCACCGCGGTGTCGCCCTCATCTGCCCACAGATAATCCGTTCCGAGATTGGTTAAGAGCAACCCCAACCCCAACACCACGATTGTGACAAAGGGCCAACGCCAGCGTAGTTCGCTGCTGAAACGAAAAAAGGCCGACCTCATCATTGAAGCGTTTACAAAGAAAGCGCCCCAATCGCCTCGCTTTTTACGTATATTATTGGCTCAGCGATTTTCTGACAAGCAACACCGCGAGAAATCTTTCCGGCGCTGGAGCAGTGTCGGCTGACACCAGTTGCGCCGTTGCAGGGGAATCCTTAATCAACCAAGTCTTCGGAACAAAATCGTGCTCCAGGTAAGATAATGTCCACCCGGTGAAGTACTGATCGGTTTGTGGGCTAAAAAAGAGATCGTTCGGGACATACACCGCAGCCGCTGGATCATTTCGTTGGATTTCCTGGGCTGCAGCCAGCTGCCGGTCCCGCACATTGCGATATGGGCCGTACAGCGGGAAAAGAAAAATGTAGCGCGTCGCCGAAACCCGCCGCGCATAGAAAAGCAGCTCCGGCTCCGCGCCAAACACGAAGACGCGTTGGTGAGGAGACGTAATCTGCGCAAGTCGCGCAGAAAACTCCGGCATTTCGGCAAAAAAATTACCGGGATAGATACTTCTCACCGCATCGGCTGGGGTGAAGCTGAACCAAAATGGCCAAAGCGTTTTTAGGGGAAAGGCAACTAGTGTGACGCCCAAAGCCAAGCGCGCAAACGAGGACCTACCAAAGATTTGGACCTCGCTCAGCCTTCGGGCTCCGAAAACCGCCACTAATGCTACCGCCGGAAGTAATTGCTGGAAGTAATGCGGGAAAAAATAACCACTGGCGCTGACGCCAACGCCGCTCGTGATCAGCCAACCGAGGAGGAACGTAAACCGCGTTGGCTTATGCACGGCCGTCAGTACGATCAAACCGACAGCACAAAAAATCCAAACAAGGACCTCTGATGGCGCCAATCTGGCCAAGGTTCCTCTGCCGAAATCGAAACGATCCGACCACGTCATGGCGCCCACGTATTCCAGATTGTGGGTGAAAACATTGTCCACCAATTCGCTCAGCCCGTGCTGCGTCCAGAAATACAGGGAAATCGGTCCTGCAATTGCAAGGATTCCAACAAATGACCAAACAGCAAACCGAACCGTCTTTTTCCAACGATCCGTCGGTTTCGCGAAGATCGGAATCAAAGCGATTACAAACAGCCAATTCACCGCCGCGACTTGTTTGAACCCGACCGCAATTCCAATTAACGCACCGCACAAGATCGACATCGACTTGCTGGATGTTTCCACCGATCTAAAAAAGGCAATTTGGGACAGAATCAGCGGAAGTAGCATAAAAATTTCTGTGTTCGCCGCGGTTCCCTCGGCTAACGGATCACATGAGAGAAACGCGAATAAAAGTGCTGCAACAAATCCCCAAAACTCGTTCGTGAATCGCCGCGCCAGAACAAACAGCGCACCACTCGATGCCGCCGCGAACAAGAGCACGGTAAAATGCGCCGCACGCACTGGGTCGACTGGCAACGCCAGGGCCGCACGGTAAACCCAAAAAACGAGCGGCGGCTTTTGGTCAACCCAATCGCGATAGGGCAATTCATTATGACCCATTCGCCACGCGATGTACGCGTATTCGCCTTCGTCGCGCTCAAAGGGCACACTAAGAAGCGGGAGCCGGATCCCCGCAGTGACTACCATCACCGCGACGAGTAAGAAAATAGTGCGCCTGCCGAATGGCGGGCGGCCGGTTGCGCTTTCGATCACCGCGAGCGCGAAGTGACCCTGAGCGGCTCGGCCGTTTCCAGATTCTTGATCACGGTGCTGAGGTAAACCGACTGCGGATAGAACGCCTTGTATTTGGTGATCTCGGCACGGTTCAAAACTTTAAACCCGTAGCGCTCGAACATTTGTTCGCCACGCCGGCTCTCGAAAGTGACGATTTGTCCGTACACGCGCTTTTCACCGCAGCGATAGAGATAACTGAGATACGCACTCATCAGAGCGCGAGTGGTCGACATTTTTCGGGCGTCCGGAAGAAGATTGATGTGAAAATGTGGAACACGACGCGGTGCGGCCGGCACTTCGCGGCAACCGTTCATTAAAATCCAGCGAACGAAACGGCGGGACGCAGGGCTATAACGAAAGTAGCGGGTGAGCGCTTTCAAAAACAGCGACACGTTCTGCCAAAACGAATAAAGCTGATTGCACAACGGTTTCCGGGAACCAAGGAGGTAACCGCGGATCTCGCCATCGATTTCCACCACGAAAGAGGATTCCGGTTCCCAGTCCGTGTAGTAGGTGGTGAGAAAGTCGGCGAACAACTGACGATCTTCGTAAACAGGATCGATGGGAGCTCCGAGAAATCCGGTATCGCAACACAACTGGCGGACGGCCTCGCGATCCGTCTCACGATAGCTGCGAATTGTGAACGAGTTGTCGCTCATTTTTGTGGAGTCCCTTTGTAGTTTGCACATACCTCGCAGTAAATGCAAAAAAGGCGCTCGAAAACCTTCGGCCAGGCATGCAGTCGCGCGGCTTTCTCGGCAGCCTGGATGCCCGGGGTGGATAAGTCTCTTGCGGCGAACTGCTCAATCGCGTCAGACAACGCCTCAGCGGTATTTTCACGCGCCCAGTCGTTCTGATCGTGAAAAATGAGATCGTCCATCGCGCTTCCGCGAATGCCAACCACCGGAGTTCCGCAGGCCTGACTTTCCAAGGCGACCAGACCAAACGTTTCCTGCACACCGGGATGAACAAAAAGATCCGCGGCCAGGTAATATCGCGCGAGTTCCCGCGGCTCGGCGCAATAGCGGATCCAGGAAACGTTTCGAAGTTGCTGCTGCAGCTTGCGCAGTTGTTTTCGCTGCGGGCCTTCGCCGATCACCAGCAAATGAAACCCTTCCGGCGCGCGCTCATTCAACATCGCGAAAGCTTTAAACAGCATCGCCGTATTTTTTTCTTTCGCCAGACGGCCAACGTAGAGCAGCAGCTTGCGTTCGGGCTCTACGCCTAACGAACGACGCATGGGCTCGCGATGGTTCTTGTCCGGATGAAAGACCTCGATGTTCACCCCAAGCTTCACAACGTGAACATTGTGCACGCCCCATTCCCGCAGGACCTGGGCAATCTGGTCGGACGCCACCAGCGTCGCCGCGAAACGATTGTAAAGACGGCGCACGTAACCGCGCGAAAGTTTCATTACCCGGCCAGCTGCCCGTTTGCCGAGAAGCCTTGCACTCGCACGCAGATACGCTTCCGGAAAATGCGAGTGATAAAAGCCGACCACCGGGACGTTCAAAGAACGCCCGGCACGGACAGCACGCCAGCCAAGCTGGTACGGGTCGCCCGATTCAATGATGTCAGGCCGTTCACGCCGCAGAATTTCTCCCACGGCCCGAAGATTCACCAGCGCACGGTATCGTCCGGTCCTCGAAATCAGCGGCGAACGAATCGAATAAATACGGGACCGTTCTCTTACCTCGACTTTGGTTTTCTGGCCGGGAACGATGAGCACGTCCTGATCGCGCGAGGTGTGCTTTTCGATGTAGTCGACCTTCTCGTGCAGGTAACGCTTTACCCCGCCGCTAACGGGGGAATAGAACTGGGTGAGATCGCAAACTTTCACAAATCCCAAACCCCAATTATCAACCACCAGGGAAGTCCCAATCTCCAAGATTCAAGATTCACAGCGCGGTCCTGTTTTGGATTTTGACGATTGAAGATTCTCTGGGATTTGAGTTTTGACGCTTGGGATTTCTCAGCGTTAGCCGCGCGACTCCAGCTCGGCCAGATAGCGTTCCGTCTCGATCGCCGCGGCGCAACCAGAGCCAGCGGCTGTGACCGCTTGTTTGTAGACACGGTCGGCGACGTCGCCCGCGATGAACACGCCCGGATGTTTACTTTCCGCGAGGTTGCGAGCAATCAGATATCCCTCGGGATCGGTCTCAAGTCTTCCCTGATACGCTTTCGTGTTGGGATCGTGACCGATTGCCACAAACACGCACGCCACCGGCAGCTCTCGCTCTTGATTCGTCTTTGCGTCGCGCAAACGCACTGCACGCATTTCACCTTTTTCATCCGGAATGTATTTCGTGACCACCGTGTTCCAGATCGGCTCGATCTTCTTGTTTGCGAAAACCCGGTCCTGCATGATTTTCGAGGCCCGCATCTGGTCGCGCCGGTGAATGAGATAAACTTTCGAAGCAAACCGCGTGAGGAATAGCGATTCCTCCGCCGCAGAATCTCCTCCACCAACCACCGCCACCGGCACGTTCTTGTAAAATGCGCCGTCGCACGTCGCACAACTCGTTAGGCCGTGGCCGATCAATCTCTCTTCGTCATCCAGCCCGAGATAACGCGCCGAGGCGCCGCTGGCGATGATAAGTGTCTGTGTTTCAAGCCATTCATCATCGGCTTTGACTCGAATGTGATCGTTCATCGGCTCAAAGTCCGTCACTTCGGCGTAGGAAAACCGCGCACCGAACTTCTCGGCCTGCTGATGCATGTTCATAATCAGCTGCGGCCCGTCGATTCCTTCAGGAAATCCCGGAAAATTCTCGACTAGCGTGGTCGTGGAAAGCTGGCCGCCCGGCTGCCGTCCCTCCAAAACAAGTGGATTCAGGTTCGCTCGCGCGGCATAGATCGCGGCGGTGAGACCGGCGCAACCGCTGCCTACGATGATCACTTTTTCCACAAGTCAATCTAGCATGCTGCGCAAGGCAGCAAAGCTACTGTTCCCCAGTGACACCTGGCTTCAGCCAGGTGGATCAGTGACTTGATAAGTCAGTCCCAGCCGTTTCAACGGCTTCCAAGAAGCTGTTAAAAACAGCTCGATGTGCGAGCTGCGCGCCTCATGCACCAGACTAAAGTCCGGTGTTACTGAGATCGAGTTGTCCATTGCATCTTTACGACACACACTAGTACGCTGTGCGATGCCGGAGTTGGCTGAAGTCGAGTGGTTTCGCAGACAATGGAGCCCCGGTCTCGGCCACGAGATCGCCGATGTTAAGGCACACTCGCGGAAATACGTTTTTCGCGGGACCGACGGCGACGCGCTTCGCCAGAATTTGACCGGCCAAAAGCTGGTGCGATCGAAGCGAAGCGGAAAGCAGATGCTATTTGAGTTCTTCGGCGACAACCCCGAAATGATCGGGGCTCGCGAAAACATTCGGAGCTCGCTTGGCATTCATCTCGGAATGACCGGCAAGACGCATATCGAGCCGAGCAATTTTCAGCCAGGCAAGCACGATCACCTCGTTTTGTATCAACGGGACCGGTCACTTGTCTTCACCGATCCGCGCCAACTAGGGCACGTTCGTTTCCATCATGGCAGGGAGGAACCCGATTGGTGGAAAGGTCGTTCGCCCGAAATCGATTCGTCCGCGTTCGATCGGAAGTTCTTCAACGAATTCCTGGATCGACATGGCAATGCGCCGATCAAAGCCGTGCTGCTGATGCAAAACGGTTTTCCGGGAATTGGGAACTGGATGGCCGACGAAATTCTCTGGCGTGCGAAGGTTTTGCCGTCGAAACGGATTCGAAAACTAACGGCGCACGAACGGTCCGTGATTTTCCGCGCAACCAAATGGGTCGTTCGCCGATCGCTTGAAACCCTCGGTAAAGATTTCTCAGATCCGCCAAAAAATTGGCTGATCCATCAAAAATGGAAACGCGGCGGTATCTGTCCGATCCATCGCGCATCACTCAAGCACGCTAACGTCGCCGGCCGTACCACCGCCTGGTGCCCGAAATGTCAGAAATAATCACGCAGTCACGTGCACGACAATTTTGTGGAAGCCGGTGACGCCGGAGAACCAGCCGCGATCTTCTTCAAATTCTTGCACCTCGCCTTCGCCGTCGGTGGCACGGACGACGAGCGTATAATTGTCCGGGCCGTCCGGTTGCCAATCGTAACTCCAAAGCGCCCAGGTTAGTTTCGTTCCGGGATAATCGATTTTTGCGTCGGACCAGGTTTCACCGTCGTCGTCGCTGATTTCGACACGCGAGATGCCGCGATCGCCACCAAATGCGACACCTTTGATTTGAATCGGTCCACGGCCGAGTTGGCCTAACGAAAAGCGCGATTCGTGATCGGGCACGTCGATTCTGGATCGTGTCGGCACGATAAAGTCCGGGCCCCAACCTTGGGTCTCGTAAAAACCTTTCGCATCCGCGCCTGCCAATTCGATACGGGTCAGCCATTTCACGTGTTTCTCGCCGAAATATCCGGGCACGATTGCGCGCATCGGATAGCCGTGACGGTCCGGCAACTCCTCACCATTCATTTCCAAGGCGAGCAGCGTCGTTGGTTCAAGTGCTTTCTCGATCGGGATTGTGTCGGTGTAATTGTCGACGCCGTGGAGACGAACGCGCCTGGCATCGGCAAGCGGGCCCGCGGCCTCGAGAAAGTCCGCCAGCACAATGCCCTTCCAAACGGCATTACTCATCAAGCCGGCGTCGAGTCCATTGCTAATGCACATCAGCGTGGTTTCCTGTTCGACTTTTGTGAACGCGTCCAAGTCCTGAATTCGATAGGCCTTCGGGTTTTGGACAAGCCCGTTCACTTCCAAATGCCAGAGGTCCTCATCGACGCTGGGATCAATCACATTCTTGGTCACGCAATAAAACAAGTCGTTAGGCGTGATCGGCTTAACGATGCGTCCCTTGTATTGCGTGCCGTCGTAACTGAAGGCGGCGGCGCGATAAAGTTTCCTTACCAGGGCAAGCCCACCGCCGGCGACGAGCACACCGAGGCCGCTCAGAATCAACGCCCGACGGCCGATGGGTGGCGAAAATTCGGGGCTTTCGCTTTCAGCCTTCGGTCGCGTGAGAAAATGAAAACTGCCAACCAGCGTTCGCTCAAAAACCAAAACACTCAGCGCAAACCCTATCAGCGTCATCATTCGGGCCGAAGCGATCGGAAAACCGAGATAGCTCGTTCCCAGGACCGGCCATAATCCGATCGCGAATGCGACGATCGGCAGCACGACGAAGATCGACATCGTCCAAGCGGTCACGCGCCGCGCGGGATTGCGTCGCATTAATACACCGAACACTGCACCGCCCAGAATGCTCACCAACAACTGTCCGGCCATGGTCGACCCGACGCCGAGTTGTTTGAGATGATTGTATCCGCCGACGCGGCCCATCAGCGACAGGAACGGTCCGGGTTTGATGAACACAGAAAGCCGGTCGCCGATGATTACCAGCGGCGTTGCGACACCAAACCATGCGAGCACCAGCATCGTGACTATCATCGCGATTCCGGCGACGAGGCCGGCCAGCAAACCGGCAAACAGCGCCTTGCTCATCGGTAATTCGTTAGGCGAGCTCATTTGAATGGTTCCCGCCAGAGGTTAACATCAACGAAACACAGATCGGAAGGAAACTGTTTTCTGAAATCAGTGTCTATCTGTGCCCATCTGTGGCGCTTGTCTTTGCCGCAAGTCGAACAAACGTCGCGATAATTCGAGCGCCAGCGACGAATGTTCCGCGAAATGTGCCGGAAACTTTTGAGACGCCGCCAGCTCGGCAGCGATGATTGACCGGCACTTCGAGGATCCGAAGCCCTGCGCGCGCCGCTTTCATCTGCATCTCGAGATTCCAACCGTAAGTTTCTTCGTTCATCGATAATCTTTCCAAGACGTCCCGCCGGATCGCGCGAAACGGACACATGTCCGTGTATCGAACACCGTACAAGATCGACATCAGCCATCCGGCAAAGCGTCCGGCGAAGATTTGCTGAAAATTCAAGCTGCCTGGTTCGCGTTGACCACGCGTGCGCGAACCAATCACGAAATCGAAATTTCCGGCAACGATTGGATCCACAAGTTGCGACATAAACTCGGGACAATCCGCGCCATCGCCATCGAGAAACACGATGATCTGGGATTCCAGAGAAATCGCGCGAACTCCGGCGGCGCAAGCACGCCCATAGCCACGCGGCGCCGTCACCACTCGCGCACCTGCTTCCCGCGCGCGATTGGCGGTCGCATCAGTGCTGCCATTATCGACGACAATGATTTCTCCAGGAATCTTGGCGGCCAAGCATTCGCGCACCACGCCGGCGATCGGCTCCTCCTCGTTCAGCGCCGGAATGACGACTGAGACGTTGCTCATCACAGAACAAGTCGCGCGGTGGTGAAATACAATATCAACGCGCAAACATCGGCAAGCGCGAGCGTAATCGGACCGGCGGCGATTTTTGGATCGAGGTTGAATCGATGCAGAAGCGAGGGCACGCCCAAGCCGAACAACGACGCGCTCACCAGCGAAAGCGCAATGCTGCCGCCGATCGTAAACGCAGCCAGAACGTCATGCCTCCAAACCAACACGATGGCAGCGACGACTGTTCCGCACGCGAGCCCAATTAGAACAGCGGTGACAAATTCACGACGAAGCGCAGTTCTAAACCAGCTCCAGGTCACCGGTGCGGACCGCAACATTTGGATCGTGACGCTCATAGATTGAGCGCTCACGCTTTCGTTGAGACCGAGGACCATTGTCAGAAAAAACGCGACGACGAGACTCTTGGCGAGGGTGGCTTCAAATGCGCCGGCCAGAATCGCGCAGATTGTGCCGCCGGTCACGGTGACCAGAAGCCAGGGAAATCGAAATCGGAAAACCCGCCAGGGCGAGGCCCCACGAATTTGTTCGAGATGAAATCCGAGGACTTCGAAGACGTCGTCGCGAATGGGCGCGGCCGGGCGTGTTTGTTCTTCGCGCTCGCCTAAAATTTCTTCGGCGAAAAGACTAACGTCGACAACTCCGACTACCCGGCGTTGATCGTCGACCACTGGAAAAGCGAAAAATTTGTAGAGCACAAAGAATTCGCATGCGTCAAGGATGGTGGCGGTTGCGGGAATCGCGACGACGCGACGGACCATGACGTCGCGAAGCTGAGTTTCGGGTGCAGCCGTCAGCAAACGCCGGGTGGGCAGGACTCCGACCAGTCGTTGGTCGCTATCGACCGCGAAAAAATAGATAACACGCTCACCAACGCCTTCGCTACGAATGCACTCGAGCGCTTCCGAGATGGTCATGTCCGAATCGAGCAATGGAAAGTCTTTTCGCGCGTGCTCGACAACCAGAGAATTGAAATCGCGAATGCCGGCGGCCTCAGGCATTTCCAACTTCTACTCGATGAACGATGCCTTTGCTCCTCAGAATTTGTTCGGCGTCGCTGAAATAATCGCGGATGTCGGATTGGGTTTGGATCCAATCTATGTACCGCTGAATTCCTTCTTCGAGTGGAACCTGCGGTTTGTACCCGGCCGAACAAATTAATCTTGTATCGCTGGTCAGATGACGCATTTCACCGGGACGAAACTCGCCGCGCGCCTCCGGTTTGATGTCGATCTTCAGGAGCTGCGAAAGAATTTCTGCGATCTTGCGAATCGGCGTGGCCTCGCCGTTGCCGACGTTGACGGCGAGGCCGTCGAGTTTGTGGGTTTCGGCTGCGAGCAGGTTTGCGCGCGCGATATCTTCGGCGAACGAGAAATCGCGCGTTTGTTCGCCGTCTTCGTAAAGCACCGGCGGCAAATTGTTGAGCAAGCGCGTGCAGAAAATCGCAATCACGCCGGTGTATGGGTTGAAAATGGATTGCCGCGGCCCGTAGGTGCACGAATAACGAAGCGCGACGGTCGGAATTCCAACCTGTTTGCCCCAGAGCAACACCAGCTTTTCCTGATCGACCTTGGTCAAACCGTAAACCGTCTCGCCTCCCACCGGCGCGTTTTCGGGAGTTGGCGCGCTTTGCGTCACCTCGCCGCAGATCGGGCAATGCACCTGCCAATCGCCTTTTTGCAATTGTTCGACCGGGCGAACGCTCGGAAAAACCAGGCCGTGCGTTGGACAATCGCCGGCGCCTTCACTGTAAACAGCCTGCGAGCTGGCCACGATTATTTTCTGGACTGGCAACTTCTTTTCGCGAACGGCCTCGAGCATTTGGGCCGTGCCTAACGAATTAACGTGCACGTACTTTGAAATCTCCGGCATGTAGCCGCCATACGCCGCCTGGTGAAACACGATGTCGATCTTGTCGAGCGCGGACTCGATGGTCTTGCGATCGCGAAGATCGCCTTCGACGAATTCGGCTTTCGGATTGATCCAGGCCGGCTTGCCGCGACGATGGGTCTTTGGTTCGAGATTGTCCAGCACGCGCACCTGCCAGCCTTCGCGGACGAGCAGATCGGTGGCGTGTGAACCGATCAAACCGGCGCCGCCAGTTACAAGTGCCCGTTTCTTCATTGGGCTGCGAAAATTCGGTCGCGGCCTTCCGCCTCAATCAGCTCGGCGAGAAATTGCCGGGTGTGCGGCGCCAAATCCGCCGGCGCTCTATCACCAAGTAACTCTGCACACAGCCGATTCAGCGATACGCGATCATCGACATCGTAACCGTTGGGCAAGAGCGCAACTTGAAGATTTAATTCCTGAGCCCGCCGCCGCGTCTGTTCAAAGACTCGTTCCGTGCTCCAATCGATTCCCTCGAATAATTCGCGATGGTTTTCTTTCAAGCCGATCAAATAATATCCACCGTCATCCGCAGGGCCCAAAACGACACGATCGCCCGGCTGGGATAACGACGCTACAGCTTGCCGGTAAACGTCGGCTGGCACAGTCGGGCTGTCGGAATCGATCAGGCAAACTGAACCCAACCCGCAGCGAAAGAGGTCCTCGACCGCAAAGGCGAGCCTCTCGCCAAAACCATCGCCACGTTGTGGCAGAAGTTGGAAGTGCTGCGGCAAGATGTCGATGTAGGCCGCTTCCGAGCCGATGGGCGTATAAACTCCAATGCCGATGGCGCTCGATTCGCAAGCCTGTTGAATCGCGTCGGCTGTGTCGCGAAGAAAACTCGTGTTCAACCGCGCGGCTTCATTGGGGGTCAACGGCGGCACAAGTCGCGTCTTAACGTGACCAGCGCGTGGCGCTTTAGTCATCACCGCCAGCGCGCAGGGTTTGTCCGGTCGATGCGCGGAATTGGCAGAATCCAGAATTCGATGAGGCATCTGCATGGATCCGGCTGCGCCGATCTCAACCTTTTTCGCAAAGCGCGTACTGATAACGCCCATCCCGCCAGACGCGAACAGACTTCCACGGCAAATGATTAAACAATTGTTCAAACGCGCGACTGTTTAGAACAGTTGCTTTCTTCGGCTCGCGATAGCCGTTACCGGAATGAATGACGCTTGCGAGCAACCACATGGAAAAGAGCGGGATCGAAGCCCAAAACGCATAGCGAGGTTCAGCGATGAAACATCGACCGCCGGTTCGCAAAACGCGAAACATCTCCGCCACAGCCCGACGACGCTCCGGGAGTATGGTGAAGATCCGTGAAGCAATCAGTGCATCAAAGGAACCGTCAGAGCACGGCAGCGACAGGACATTAACCAGTTCAAACGAGCAATTGTTAATGCGACCGGCATTTACGCGCTCACGCGCCCAGCAAAGTTGTCGTTCGGATCGATCCACCCCGGTGACGGCTATCTGCGGAAATCGTTGCGCCAGTTTTCTGGAATAAAATCCGGGACCACAGCCCAGCTCAACAACACGAACTCCCGAAGATGGACTCCGATTCGGCCAAAGGGCGGCAATAATCCGATCGGTGTCGTCACGAAATAATCGTTCGCGACAAAACGCGTAAAGCCAGGCTACGCGCTCGAACAGACTGTCGGTCGATTCCTGGGTGGATCCCGTCTGCGTGAATGCCGATCTTTTGGTAGAAGGACGCTCGGGTACAGCGACGTTCGGTAGCATAGCTTTGCTACCTAGATTCGCGGCAAGTCCGCGAGTTGTTCGCAAAATCAATTAGTATTTCTAATTGAGGGCCCATTTCTTCTTCTTCTTCTCCGCGCGAACAACTGCGGCACTGCGCCGAGACGTAGCGGCAGAGCAAAGTGTTGATAACACTGTCAACAACTGCACACAACCGCGATCATTACCGACGCGGCGAGAGTTATTCTGACTTATTAGAACTTGTTGCCTTGTTGCTGTGGCATCGGTTAACAAACCGGCATGAACGTTCCAAAGACCTCGTTGTTTTTGACGGTCGTTTTCGTTGGTTGGATTTCAGGCGCGCAAGCGAGCAATGAAAGGTCGCTTTGGCCGGTTCAAGCGGCGCTCGCTTCGAAAAAGTTTGTCGATCTTACCCACGATTTTGCTCCAGGTATTCCTCGCTGGCCCGGATTTCCGGACGAAACACGGAAGACGATTTACTGGTATGAGAAGCGACCGGACACTATGGGAACCGGATTCTTTTCGGAGGTTTTCACCCACGTTGGTCAATGGGGCACGCACGTCGATCCGCCAGCGCATTTCATCAAAGGCCTTCGCACGGTTGATCAGATCGAACCGAAAGAGATGTTGCTGCCTTTGGTCGTGGTCGATGTTCATGAGGATTGCGCCCAAAATCCGGATTACACGTTGACGATGGACCGGCTGAAGAAATGGGAAGCCGATCATGGCCGGATTCCGCCCGGAGCATTTGTCTCGATGCGAACTGATTGGTCGAAGCGCTGGCCGGACGCGGCGAAGATGGAAAACAAGGATGCAAAAGGCGTGGCTCATTATCCGGGCTGGAGTTTGCCGGTGCTGAAGTTTCTTTATGAAGAACGCAAAATCACCGCGTCGGGGCACGAAACAACCGATACTGACCCGGGTTTTGCTACCACGAAGGAAGATTACTCACTCGAGACTTACATTTTGAGCACGAATCACTATCAAATCGAGCTTCTGGCAAATTTGGATCAGGTTCCTGAATTTGGTGCGATCGCTGTCGTAAGTTTTCCGAAGCCCAAAGGCGGCTCAGGTTTCCCAGCGCGGGTTTTCGCGATTTTGCCCTAGCGATTCAATTGACCTGAGGCGCGCCCGGCAGTAAGCGCAAAGCGCGATGGATTTACTGGCCGAATTGGAAGAGCGCATCGTCTGTGGTGACGGCGCAATGGGCACGTTGTTGCTCGATCGCGGCGTGCCGGTCGAACATTGCCTGGAAGAACTTTGCGTTAGCGAGCCGGATCGCATTGTCGCAATTCATCAAGAATATGTCGCCGCCGGAGCGAGGGTTATTGAGACGAATACGTTTGGCGCGAATTCGGTGCGACTTTCGCGCTTCGGACTGGAGGACCGGGTTGCCGACATAAACAAAGCGGCTGCGCGGTTGGCGCGAAAAGCTGCGAGAGAGAAAGGAGTTTGCGTCGCCGGAAGCATAGGTCCGCTTGGAATCGGCCGCCACGAGGCGGAACAACGCGGAATCGATCGCAGCGAATGTTTTCGCGAGCAAGTGGCGGCGCTGATCGAGGCGGATGTCGACCTGATCTTTTTCGAGACGTTCCAGAACTTCGAAGAAATGGAGATTGCGCTTCACGCGACTCCGAAGAGCGATTGCATCATTGTCGCTTTGTTCGCCTGCGAGCCCGAGGCGCGACTCCAGTCGGGGACGGCGCTGGTCGAGGCGCTCGCGCGATGCCGCGAGCTCGGGGCAAAGATCGTTGGCGCCAATTGCCTCAACGGCCCGCGAGCGATGGTCCAGTTGTTCGAGAAATTGCCGGCCGGCGGCGATTTGTTGGCGGCCTATCCTAACGCCGGATACCCGCGCTACACCGAAGGTCGGTATGTCTATCCGTCCGCACCGGATTATTTCGCCAAAGCCGCGCGGGAGATAGCAGAACGAGGCGCTCGATTGATTGGCGGTTGTTGCGGGACCACACCCGCCCACGTCGCGGCGGTATCGAAGGTGCTTGTCGATCTTCGGCCGAGCTGCTCCAAATCGGCTTGTTTGGTCGGTTGACCAAAAGTCGCGGCAAGAACGAAGATAGGATCGGAATTCATGCACATCACGGATATCATGCGCGGGGATTCTCCCACGTTTTCGTTTGAATTCTTTCCGCCGAGAACACCGGAGGCGGCCGAGACTCTCTACCGAACTATTCGCGATCTCGAATCGTACATGCCGCATTTTGTCAGCGTGACTTACGGTGCGGGTGGTTCGACGCGAGATTTAACCCACGATCTTGTTGAGCGCATTCAACACACAACAAAACTCGATCCGATCCCTCATTTGACCTGTGTCTGCCACAACGAAGAAGAGATTGAAGCAATTCTACTTCGATATGCCAGGTCAGCGATTGGCAACGTTCTCGCGCTCGGTGGCGATCGGCCGCCGGAAATAGCTTACGATAAATCGCGCGACTCATTCAAACACGCGAGCGACTTGGTGAAGTTCATCCGCCGATTCAATGACTCGGGCGTGCACCCGGATCCTCGCGGTTTCGGCATTGGCGTAGCCGGTTTTCCTGAAGGCCATCCTGCGACGCCGAATCGGTTAATCGAGATGGATCACCTGAAAGCGAAAGTGGACGCCGGCGCCGATTACATTGTCACGCAACTATTTTTTGATAATCGCGACTTCTTCGACTTCCGTGAACGCTGCGCGCTCGCCAACATTCACATCCCAATCATCGCCGGCATTATGCCAATTACATCCATGAGCGGGTTGAGGCGGATCGCCGAGTTGGCTGGAGGCGCCCGCTTCCCGGCTAGACTTCTGCGCGCCATACATCGGTGCGAAAACGATTCCGAAATGGTCAAGCGCGTCGGCGTTCACTTCGCATTGGAACAGTGTCACGATCTCCTGGATAACCACGTTGCCGGAATTCATTTCTATACCCTCAATCGCTCCGACGCTACGCGGGTGATTTTTGACAGCCTCGGTATTCCACGTCGTCGGAAAGCACAGTCCCCAACCGCGTAGGTCACAGGCCTCCCCAGTTGCCGAACCGGAACGCGCGAAGATTTGCGCTGAGTCTCTGAGGCGGGCAGAATCCCGGAATGCTGGAAAGTCGACGGGCGATCTATTTTCAGCTGACTGGTTTTGCGATCGTAATCATCGCATTGGCGCTGCTGTCGCACTTCTTTCCGGTTATCGCTCTGGTCGCCGAGCTGCAGCGTCGCGTTACCGGGATGGGAAGTTCGGGCGCAGTCGTTTATCCGCTGCTTTTTGCCGCGTGCAACATTCTTCTATTGCCGGGCGGAATCTTGAGCGTCGGCGCCGGATTTTTCTTCGGCCTTTGGTGGGGCTTTTTCATCGTGTTGTTGGGCAACAGTATCGGAGCAGCCGTTTCGTTCGCGCTGAGCCATTGGTTAGGCGAACGATACCTGAGGACAAGACTCTCCCGGAGCCCGATGTTGCAAGTTTTGGAAAAAGCCGTCGCGCGCGATGCATGGAAAATAATTTTTCTGTGTCAGCTGCATCCGTTATTTCCAACCAGCCTTCTCAATTATCTGTTTGGCCTAACGAGAATCCGTTTTTGGCCCTACATGCTTTGGACGGCAGCCGGACGCGCACCGGGCCTTTTCCTTTACACCTACCTGGGAACCTTGGGTCAGCTCGGGCTAAATCTCGCGCGCGGCAGAAGTCATCCTCGAATCGTTGAGTATTGGACATGGGGCGGAGCGTTTGCGATCACAGCGCTTCTGTTTATTCTCCTAACCCGCATGGCGTTAAGAGCCATGCGAGAAATCAATCCCGATCAAAGTTCTGGTAGGGTCGCTAGTCAGTTAGATTAAATGTCTGTTAATCAGCATGTTATGGGATATTTCAACCTAATCGATGCGGCACCGGGCCTGGATAATGGAATCTCCGAAACTCCGCGACATGTTTAAATTACCCACTCGCTATGACGTGATCGTCGTCGGTAGTGGTCATGCCGGGATTGAGGCCGCACTGGCATCTGCGCGGCTCAGTTGCCGCACCCTAATGTTGACCCAAAATCTGGACACGGTCGGGCAAATGTCGTGCAATCCAGCGATTGGCGGGTTGGCGAAAGGCCAAATTGTTCGCGAGATCGATGCGCTGGGTGGGGCGATGGGTCTGAACGCGGATGCCACGGGGATTCAATTTCGAATATTGAACAGATCGAAAGGACCGGCCGTTCGGGCACCGCGGGTGCAGTGCGACAAGAAAGCCTATCAATTTCGGATGAAGGCAGTCTTGGAGCGAACCGCTGGCCTCGATCTAAAGCAGGCCACTGTCTCCAAAGTGCTTGTTGCGGACGGCCAAGTCATCGGGGTGGAGACGGACTTGGGCGTGACGATCACCGGCGACAGCGTCATCATTACGGCTGGGACATTTTTGCGTGGACTCCTGCATGTCGGTGAGAGCAGCAAGCCTGGAGGGAGGATGGCTGACGCCAGCTCCGGCCTCAGCGCGAATCTCAAAGAATTGGGGTTTGAGGTAGGACGGTTTAAGACCGGTACTCCCTGTCGCCTCAATGGCCGATCGATCGACTTCGACCGTTGCCAGATCCAGCCAGGAGACGAACCGCCGCCCAGGTTGTCGTTTTGGAACTCCGACGAGGAAAACGGAGGGAGCGACGATATTTTCACGTTAAATAAGGTGGCTGGGCCGGAGTTCCACGTGGAACAGCTGCCCTGTTGGATCACTCAAACCACCGCCCAGACGCGGGAAATTATTACTAAGAATCTTCATCGGTCGCCCCTGTATGCCGGCCGAATCGAAGGAACCGGCCCGCGGTACTGCCCGTCAATTGAGGACAAGGTTGTAAAGTTTGCGCATCGGGAAACGCATCAACTGTTCCTGGAACCCGAGGGGCGTCATAGCGAGGAGTACTACGTAAACGGCATCTCCACCAGTCTGCCCTACGACGTGCAGCTTGAGTTCGTTCGCTCCATTCCGGCTCTGGAGCAAGCCGAAATAATGCGCCCCGGTTACGCCGTCGAGTACGACTACTTTCCACCAACCCAGCTTTCGCACACCCTCGAAACCAAACTCTTTCGCGGCCTCTACTTTGCCGGCCAGGTCAACGGCACATCCGGTTACGAGGAGGCTGCGGCGCAAGGTCTGATTGCCGGAGCTAACGCTGCCATGATGGTTCAACGCCGTGCCCCGTTCACCTTGACTCGCAACGAGGCTTACATCGGCGTTCTGATCAACGACCTGGTGACGAAGGGGACGGAGGAGCCGTATCGAATGTTTAGTAGCCGGGCAGAAGATCGGCTACACCTGCGACACGACAACGCGGACCAGCGGCTCACTCCACGAGCCTTCGAACTTGGCCTTGTTAATCGAGATCGATGGACGGGCTTTCAGGAAAAGATGGGAATGCTCGAGCAGTGTCGCGTATTAGTGAACCAATCGAAAATCGGCAGTGTGCCGGTCAGTCAATTGCTCAAACGCGCGGAGTTCGGTCCCGAGAACCTTCCAGAAGAAATCCGCGCCATAGCGCCAAACGAAATCTGGGATCTTCTTACAACCGAGATCAAGTATGCCGGGTACTCAAAACGACAAGCTCAGCAAAACAAAGAAATGGAACGAAACGGCATGCAGAAAATCCCAAACGGCTTCTGCTTCGAAACCGTGACTGGGCTGAGCTCTGAAGCTCGACAAAAGCTCATCAAGATTCGCCCCGCATCTTTAGGTGATGCTGCGCGCATCAGTGGGGTGACTTCTGCCGACGTATCTATTTTGCATATATGGCTAAAGTGCAATACTTTATATCATACAAACGGTGACCCCTTTCAGTCTTCAATCCGGTAGCCCAAGCCCAATGCTTTGCTTCGTCAGCGCCGGATTGATCGCTTACCTGGTAGGATCTTTCCCAACCGGCTACGTCGCTGGCCGGCTGCGCGGGATCGACGTGCGAGAAGTCGGAAGTGGAAACGTAGGCGCCACAAACGTGACCCGCGTTCTTGGCAAGCATTTGGGTTATCCGGTCTTCGTGATCGATTTTCTCAAGGGCCTTGTTGCGGTTCTATTGGCCGGGGCGATAGCCCATCGCTGTCACCTTGATTCAATCGCCAGTGATCTTTACGCGGCACTCGGCGGAATTTTTTCTGTCGTTGGTCACAGCTTTCCGGTCTGGCTTGGCTTCAAGGGCGGCAAGGGAGTCGCGACTTCTCTCGGCGTTATTTTTGGCATTAGTTGGATAGCCGCGTTAATCATGGGCGCGGTGTGGATCATTATTTTCAAAACTACGCGCTACGTTTCTGTCGCGTCGATTGCAGCCGCGGTCGCGCTACCGGTCGCCATGATTGCGCTATTTTTTCTGAATCAATTGAGATCCCCGGTGCTGGTTTATTTTTCGTTATGCCTCGCCGCGATCGTTGTTATTCGCCACCGATCGAACCTGTCGCGTTTGCTTAGCGGCACCGAACCGCGCTTCGCCCGAAAGTGAAATTGGAACGAATCGCAGTCGTTGGAGCCGGCGGTTGGGGTACCGCGCTGTCACTGATCTGGGCCAACCGCGGGCACTCGGTGCTGCTTTGGGGAAATAACGCCTCGCGGGTTGAAGAGATCCGACAGACGCGCGAGAACAGAATTCATCTTCCGGGTGTGACGCTTTCGAAATCGGTCGGCCTAACGAGTGAACTCAAGGACTGCGCCGATGCCGATCTAATCGTATTTGTAACGCCATCCACAGCCCTCAGACAAGTTGCCAACCACTTGCGGCCACTTGTTACCAAGAATGACGTAGTGCTTCTCAGTTGCGTGAAGGGGCTCGAACACGGAACCGGCAAGCGCATGAGCGAAATCCTCGCTGAAATCTATCCGGGAAATGCAGTGGCCGTGCTTTCCGGACCAAATCTCGCGATTGAAGTTTCACGTGAACTGCCGACGGCGACTGTCCTGGCGTGCACGGATCCGGCATGTGCCACCGAGCTTCAACGTTTCTTGGGCACGCCGCGTTTCCGGATTTACACCGGTGAGGAACTCACCGGAATTGAAGTTGGCGGCGCGCTCAAAAATATTTTTGCGATCGCGGCCGGCGCCGGCGATGGACTTGGACTGGGCGACAATTCGAAAGCGGCGCTGGTGACCCGCTCGCTGGCCGAAATGATCCGGCTCGGCACGAAAATGGGCGCTGACGCGCGAACGTTCTTTGGATTGAGCGGCGCGGGAGATCTCGTCGCGACGTGCTTCAGTCAACTGAGTCGCAATCGCCGCGTCGGCGAACAACTTGGCCGAGGACGAACCTTGAACGAAATTATTTCGTCGATGCAAACGATTGCCGAAGGCATACCGACCTCAAAGAGTGCCTACGAATGTGCCCGCAAGTTAAACGTCGACACCCCGGTGATTGACGAGGTCTACTCGTTGGTCCATCAAGCCAAGCCAGCTGTTCGCGCGATGGAGGACTTGCTCGCTCGCGACCAAAAGGCGGAGCGCGGCTAGGCAGAATGCTCAGCGCACAATTGCGCGATCGCTGCCGGATAAAGTTCGTGCTCGGCGATTTGGATTCGCGCGTGCAGGCTTTCCGCCGAGTCGTCAGGCAAAACGGGAACTTCGCGTTGCGCGATGATGTCGCCGTGGTCGATTTTTTCGTCGACATAATGAACGGTGCATCCGGTAACGGCTTCACCGGCTGCCAGCGCTTGTTTCCAAGCTTCAAGTCCGGGAAATTTTGGAAGAAGCGATGGATGAATGTTGATGATTCGACGGGGAAACGCTTCGAGTATCGTTGATTTGAGAACGCGCATGAAGCCGGCAAGGACAACCAGATCGACGTTCGCTTCGTGCAACATTCGCACCAGCTCCGCTTCCGCATTCGGCTCGAGCCGTGTCCGAAATTGTCCCGGCGGCAGATAGGCATTCGGAACGGAAAATTCCCGCGCGATTTCCAGAATCGGCGCGTCGAACACGTCGGAAATCACCACTCGCGCTTGCGCGGGTAACGCTCCCGCACGGATGCTCTCGAGAATCGCGCGACAATTCGATCCCTTTCCGGACCCGAGAATTCCCAGACCCAGCGGCTTCACTTTTTGTTTTCTCGCAATTTCTCGAGCAAGGCCGACGTCGAGTAGCCTTTTTCAAAAGGAACGATCTCGATCTTGGAACCGATTTTCTGAAGCGCAGCCCTTTCCTCGGCGTCGAGCGTTTCGGAGCTATAATCGCCGCCTTTCACATAAACATCCGGCGCGGCACGCTCAATGAATCGCGTCGCGCGCAATTCGGGAAAGATTGCGACCAAATCAACATATTCGAGCGCCGCGAGGATCGCAGCCCTGTCTTTTTCATTGTTAATCGGACGGCCCGGGCCTTTTAATTCGCGAACCGATTGGTCTCCGTTCAAGCCAACAACCAAGATGTCACCGAGCTTTCGGGCGGCTTCTAAATAACGAATGTGGCCTAGGTGGAGCAAATCGAAGCAGCCATTGGTGGCGACGATTTTTTTTCCGTTGGCGCGTAACTTTTCAACGCGCCCGGCCAATTCGTTCAGCGGTACTGTTTTGGACGTTGTCACTGGACGATGAAGTTTAGCGCGCGAGGCATGATTTGAAATACAGCCGGGGCATTGCCGACAAGCTCGCCATCGACATTGAAACACATCCGAGGGCGCGAACGGACAGCAATTTTTCGAGCTCTTCGAAAGATCGTTGCATTGCTTGAAAGATGTCTACCTAATACGATTTGAGCGGCCAGCAATGCCATTTCGGCGGCGCCCAGTTTCGGAATCAAGACCACCTCGAGTTTTCCATCACCGGGGTCGGCCGTTGGCGCGATCGGCAATCCACCCGCGACGAAGCGACCATTTGCAACAACGACATTGTAAAGCTCGATGGACATTCGTTCGTCGTCATCAAGCAAGATTTCGGTTTTGTAGGCGTGTAGGTTGGGCAACGCCGCGGCTGCGCTGCGAACGTAGGCCAACGGTCCCCAAGCTCGTTTGATTTGCGGTGTGATTTTTTCGTTCACCATCCCGCTGAAACCCCCGGCAGACACATTCACAAAATAACGCGATCGCTTGCTCTTGACCCGGACGAGATCGATTCGCGTTGTTTTTCCAGAACGAAGGATGTCGATGTTCTCGTCGATGGAGAGCGGAAGTCCAAGCGTCCGGGCAAAATCGTTACCGGTCCCCAGGGGCACGATACCGACACGCACTCCTTGGGCGGAAGCGCCCAAGCCATTCACCACCTCGTTCAATGTTCCATCTCCGCCTGCGACGACGATCCACCGCGCCTTCAAGGCACGAGCACTGCGCGCCCATTTTTCGGCATCGCCTTTTCTGCGCGTCATTTGCAATGCGACCGGCCGGAGTTCTTTCAGCCGTGCGACAGTAATTTCGCGGTCCCCGACCGATCCGGCCGCCGGATTGAAAATGATGTAAGGTTTCTGCATCGTCGCGAAGCGGGGCAAATCGACTGTCGATGTTCCGTTATTTGGCGCAAATTCCGCTTTGTATTTGCTCGATTTCCGTCAACTTAGCTCCCTTCATGTCTGAAAGCGCCCTAGACGAAAACAATCTCACTACGCGCGGGCCGAAAGGTTATCGTGTTTCGAACGGACCGATTGTGCGGTTAGCCAGGAGCGACGCGAAACTCCCACCCGAGCTTGCGGGCTCAATCGAGTTGCCGCGAGTTTATGGCGCGCCGCTTTTGTTTGCGATCGCTCGCGATCCGCTAACTCTTTTCGTCTACTGGAACATTGACTGGTCGAGCGTTTTCGAAAACACCGCGCCCGTGGACAAACAAGTCCATCTGCGGGTGTATCGGCCGGACGGGAACGAAGAGTTGATACATGCGGTTGAGCCAATGGCGGGCAATTGTTATCTGACCGTTGCGCACCCTCGTGAAAATTATCGCGTCGAGATCGGATATTTCCAGCCGGAGTCAGTGTGGAACTCAGTGGCGACTTCTGACCACGTCACCATGCCGGTGGATCGAGTCGCCGGCAGCGATGAGGTTGACGTGGCGACCATTCCTTTCCATCTGAGTTTTCAACGCTTGATCGATCTTTCCCGGACTTCGAACAAGAGCGCGCTCAGTGAAATTGTTTCGCGGTTGCAACAACGCGCAGTGAGCGACGAGGACCGCGCTCTGTTGACTAATGAGGATTGGGAAATCCTGCGTGCAATGGACTTGTCCGTCGACAAAATGGAGGACGCGCGGCGCGCGTTCCGCAGCCGACGAAACGGAAATGCCCTTCGCCGACGCGCTGAAGCGCTGCTTGGAATTAGCGCTAGCAGTTCGGCACGCGGATTTAGCGAAAGCAGCTGGAGTTAGATCGCGACCCGTTTGGGCGGCGAATTGGCGTTATCGTTTACAGCAGCCCGTCACTCGTCATCTTTATTCCTTCCGGCATGTCCGGCGGCTTGGGCGCATCAAGGCGGCTGTGCTTCTTGCCATAACCGAAGTAGAAGATGAAGCCGATGAGCAGCCACACGATGAGCCGCATCCAATTCGTCCAGCCAAGCCCGTAAATCATCGCGCCGCAGGTAATGATGCCGAGTATCGCGACGAGGGGCGCGGCTGGAACGCGAAATCCGCGCTCCAGCTCGGGATGGCGCACGCGCATGATCCACACCCCTGCGCAAACTAGGATGAACGCGAACAAAGTGCCGATACTCGTCATTTCGCCAGTGATATCGGCAGGCACGAAGGCAGCCAATGCGCCGGTGAAAAGGAGGAACAACATGTTCGATTTCCATGGCGTGCGATAACGCGGATGCACGTCGGAAAAAATCGCCGGAACAAGTCCATCACGGCTCATCGAGTAAAAGACGCGCGATTGACCCAACAACATCACCAGAATAACGGACGAGAAGCCGGCGAGGATCGCGACCGTGACCGCTCTGGAAAGCCATTCGTATCCGTGCATGTATTTGCTGATCGCGAACGCGACGGAGGCTTCGCGGCCAGCGGCACGGAAATCTTCGACTGTTGCGACGCCGCTCAACACGTAGGAAAACAGCACGTAAAGAATCGTGCAAAACACTAACGAACCGAGAATGCCGATCGGCATATCGCGCTTCGGATTGCGCGCTTCCTGCGCGGCAGTCGAGACGGCATCGAAGCCGATGTAAGCGAAAAATACCACGCCTGCGGCGCCGAGAATTCCGAGGAGACCCCCGTAATGATGGGTGATTCCTTGCGCGGTTGTGTGCGTGGTCGGCGCCGGAATGAACGGGGTATGGTGCGCCGGATTGATGAATTGCCAGCCAATACCAATGAAAAGCAAAACAATACTGACTTTGAGAATAACGATCAGCCCGTTAACGAACGCCGATTCCTTCGTGCCGCGAATCAATAACAATGTAAGAACGAATAAAATGAAGAGCGCCGGCACATTCATGATTCCGTAAACGCCACCAGGGTCGTGCTCAAATGGCGAATGTGTCCATTGATACGGAAGCTGCCAATTGGCCCAGCCGAGGACGCGGTTCGCATATTCGCTCCACGCGTCGGACACGGTCGATGCAGCGACTGCGTACTCGAGAATTAGGTCCCAACCGATGATCCAGGCGACGAATTCGCCCATCGTCGCATAAGAATAGGTGTAGGCGCTGCCGGCGACCGGAATCATCGAGGCGAACTCTGCGTAACAAAGCCCCGCGAACGCGCAGCCGATCCCTGCGACGACAAACGCAAGCACCACCGACGGGCCCGCGCGGTCCGCGATCGCCGCCGCCGTTCTGACAAACAAGCCCGCCCCGATGATTCCTCCAATGCCGAGCGCGACCAGATTCACCCAGCCTAACGACCGCTTGAGGCTATGCTCGCCGACTTCCTCGGCTTCGGCCATTAGCCGCTCGAGCGGTTTTCTCTTGAATAGATTTCCCATGGTTAAATCTCCTTGTTCTTGCGCGTGGTTTTAATTTGGGGTCGCTCCGGCGTTCGATTTTCGCCACAGAAAATAAACCGGCACGCCTGTGAGCACGATAATCAGGCCCGGCCAGGTGGTCGCCGTTTGATAAATGAACAAAACCGCAAGGATCACAGTTGCGCCAAGAATGTAGAGAATTGGAATGAGTGGGTATCCAAACGCCTTGTATGGCCGTTCGGCGTCGGGCCGTTTCCAGCGCAGCACAAAAACCCCCGCGATAGTGAGAATGTAAAAAATCAGCGCGGCCGAGATGACGTAGTCGAGCAGATTGCCGTAGAGGTTTCCGTAACCGGTCACATTGCCGGCGGCATCTGTTTTCACCGTCCGCGGCAGAACGAGGATACCGGCCCAGATCCCTTGAATGATCAACCCCCACGCCGGCACGTGGTTCTTATTCAATTCACTGACTCGGCGAAAGAACAGACCGTCTCGCGCCATCGCGTAATACGCGCGCGCCCCGGCGAGAATCAGTCCGTTATTGCAGCCGAAGGTGGAAACCATGATCGCTACTGCCATGATGGTTGCGCCGGCGCCGGGAAAAATGACGTTCGCCGTTTCAGACGCGACTCGATCGCTCGGAGCATTCTGGATCGCGCCAAATGGCAGCGCCGCCAGATAAGCGACATTCGCGAGTAGGTAGAGTGCAATCACGAGAAACGTCCCGAACGCGAGTGAGAGCGGAATATTGCGACGTGGCTCTATCACTTCGCCGGCGGTGAACGTGATGTTGTTCCATGCGTCGGCGGAAAAAAGCGAATTGGTTTGCGCCACGCAGATGCCGACGAAAAGTCCAAACGCGGTTGCAGCCGTTAATCCCGCGCCGACTTCCTGCAGACCGCCGCGCACGGTCCAGAAGTCGTGAAAATTTTCTGCGCCCGCGCCTGATTTCACGCCAACGATAATTCCAAGCACGACCAGTGCGATCAACGCGCCGGTTTTCGCCGTTGTGAAAACGTTCTGGACCAGCTTTCCGAGCCTTAAGCCACGCGTGTTCATGAACGTGAGCAGCGCAATCATGGCAAGCCCGAGAGCTTGCGCAGTGGACAGCGAAAACGCGTAACTGCCGAAACGGACCGGCGCGATCAGGTAATTCGACTCCGAAAACCAGGGAATCAGAACGCCGGTGTAACGGGCAAAACCGACTGCGACCGCGGCGATCGTGCCGGTTTGGATCACCAAGAACAGTGTCCACCCGTAAAGAAATCCCCAGAGCGGCGAGAACGCTTCGCGCAAGTAGACGTATTGCCCACCGGCTTTCGGCATCATTGCCGCCAGCTCGCCGTAAGAAAGAGCTGCCATCAGCGTCAGTAATCCGGTAACCATCCAAACGACCAGTAGCCAGCCTGGCGAGCCGACCTGACGACCGATAATCGAGGATACAATGAAGATGCCCGAGCCGATCATGGATCCGGCAACCAGCATGGTGGAATCGAGTAAGCCGAGTCCCCGGACGAATTTTTGATCGGCTGCAGGCGGCGAAGTCGTCGAGGTTTCCACGGTTCTAAACGCGCTCGGAGTCGGCGAGAGTTAATCTTACCGGATCGAATCGGGCAACGCCAAAAGAAGCTAAATTTAGGTGATCAGCCGCAGAAATCGTTTCCGCATTTGGGGAAAGATGCTATTCTCGGGCCCGTGATTTCCAGGGGCCGATTTGTTGCGGGTGGGGCGCGAGTCATTTTGCCGATCATTTGCGCGGTCGGCGTTTCAATTCCTGTTGGGTCGAGCGGCGCACCCCGTTCGGCGCCTCCCACCGTCGGACAAAGTGGGCAGTTCGAAGCGCTCCCGCTCATTCGCACCAGCCAAAACCACTTGCTCGTCCACGCCTGGATCAACGATAAACCGGCGCTGCTCATCGTTGATAGCGGCTCGCCCGGGACGGTGATCGCTTCAAAGCGACGTAGTCATTTCGGAGTGACGGAGGTACCCATCGATTCCAAGTATCCAGCGCGTGTTCGAGTAAACGGTGGCTACAATCCTTTGGTGATGGCGCACACACTGCGCCTCGGTGGCCTTACCGTCGTAGAGGTGCCGGCGATTTCCGTTGATCTCAGTGGCCCCCGCCATGCCGCGCGACGCATGCGTGAGCAGCAAGCCGACGGAATTCTCGGGACCGACGTCCTGTTTGCCAGCAGAGCCGTATTGGATTGTCAGGGCCAACTTCTCATTTTGAACCTGCAACCGGATCTGCCCATTCCCGTTCCCGGTCTCGATTTTCGAGGATTTCAAAAAGTCCCGATGTTCGTGACAGAAGGATTCAATTTGTATGTCAACGGTTTAGTCAACGGTTCGCAGGCGCGATTGATGGTCGACACCGGCGCGTTCGCCACCATCTTGCATAAGCCGTTTGTCAGGCGGCTGCATATTCCGACAGAACAAACCAGCCTCGCGTCGGCTGCGATCAATCTCAAGGAAGAGGGGCTGGATGTGGCGCGGATCCGGAAAATGTCCGTCGGAGTGGTCGACATCGGCAGGAACGATGTCGGAGTGGTTGATCTGGGCGGGATTTTGCATGAAGCGTTGCAACTTTCACCACCGGCGGTTGGCCTGCTCGGGGGGGAGATCCTGAATCGACATCACGGGATCATCGACTTCGGGACGCGCACGCTTTACCTGAAGAAGACATAGCCCTTTTTCGGGCTTCGCTGGCTTGGCTTGGTGGCCATCTGCCCGTTCGGGTTTTCGATAGGAAACGCTTGCTGTTTAGGTAACAATATGCAACCATTTGGTTGCATATCTACCGAGCAAATGGACGATGTTTTTAGAGCCTTGGCCGATCCCAGTCGCCGTGCCTTGCTGGATCACCTTCACCGTCATAACGGCCAAACCTTGAACGAACTTTGTCGCCATCTCGACATGACCCGCCAGGGCATCAGCAAGCATCTTAATCTCCTGATCAGAGCCGACCTGGTTGTTCCGCTCTGGAGCGGACGGCAAAAGCTCCATTATTTGAATCCGGCTCCGCTTAAGCAAATTTCGGAGCGCTGGATCGATAAGCACAAAGCGGCCTGTCTGCGTGCCTTTAATGATTTGAACCATGGCCTGGAGGCGATAGGCGCGGGGGGGATCTTAGTCGGCCGTTAATCGCGCATTTCGTTTGGAGAAATTCTTCGCAGCGCTAAAGATTGCCATTTCCAACGTCATGACCGCGATCAAACAAGCATTCGTCCTGGGGGCCGGACTGGGCACCAGATTGCGTCCGCTCACCGACGAATTGCCAAAGCCACTGGTACCGATTTTTCAGAAACCGCTCATTACATTTGCGCTCGATCATTTGATCGACAGCGGTGTCGACAAATTCGTAATTAACACGCATCGGCTGCCGGAAAAATTCGAGGAGACGTTTCCAGAAAATCGTTACTTGGGGATCAATCTCACTTTTGTGAACGAACCGGTGCTGCTCGACACGGGCGGCGGGATCAAGAACGTCGAAGGGCAGCTTGGCAGTGAACCATTCATTACTTATAGCGGCGATGTTTTGACGGACGTCCCGTTGCAGCCACTGATCGATGAGCATTTCAAGCGCGGCAACGATGTCACCCTCGCGCTGCGCGAAACCGGGTTGGGTTCGGCCGTAGCCTTTCACGACGGTCGCGTTGTCGATATTTCAAATCGCTACGGCGTTCCGGGCCAGTTAGACTTCGCAAATATAGCGGTTTGGAACCGCGCGGTTTTCGAGCGAATTCCAGCCGGTCAGAAAATTTCTTTCATTCCAATCTTGGGAGATTGGATTTCTCAAGGCGGCAAAATCGGCGGCGTCGTTCTTGAAAAAGGCCAATGGTTCAACCTCGGGTCGCGCGCCGAATACTTCAATATCCATCGCGCGATCCTCGGGGGATGGCGGCCGGCGTATGTCAAAGGATCGGATTGGACTGCGCGAATCCATCCAACCGCAGTCGTCGACTCAACCGCAACGATTCGAGGCTGTTCGGTCGTCAGCAAGGACTCCCGCGTGGGCGCGGGCGCGTTGATCGAGGACACGATTGTGTGGCCGGGTTCACAAATTGCTTCCAATGCGGAGTTGTTTGGCTGTATTGTCCGCGCCCGGAAAACCGCCACTGGATCTCATCGCAACGTCGACATCTGATTCATGAAAACCGAGCTGCTCCTCCACCGAACCCGGCTGCATTTTCCGCGATTCGATGTCGATGAAATAAAAATTACGCCAATCGAAAAGGGCGGCTCGGACCGCAAGTTCTATCGAGTTCGCTGCTCGTCCGAGCAGTCGTTGATTTTAGTGAAGTACAATCGTGATCGCGAGGAAAACCGTCACTATGTGCAGATCGCGGAATTTTTGGAGGAGCACGAAATCCGGGCCCCGAGAATTTATTATCACGACGCGGACGAGGGGCTGATCTGGCTCGAGGATTTGGGCGAAAGCGATCTCTTCAGTTATCGAAGCGAGTCCTGGTTGGTCCGACGCGCTTTTTACGAGTCGGCTCTGGACGAAGTCCGAAAGCTTCACCAACTCCCGGAATCGGTTTGCATTGAAATGCATCAGCACCTGCCGGCTGAGTTCAATGCCGCGCTTTATCTTTGGGAACAAAGTTACTTTTTTGAAAACTGCCTCGGCCGTTACTTCAAAATCGATCAGGCAACAGTCGACAATTTCGCGGAGTCACCGGTTCTGCGTCAGATCGCAGAGGACCTCGCGCAGCGCCAGCGGGTTTTGGTTCATCGCGACTTTCAATCGCAGAACATTTTGGTGCGGAACGGACAGGCTTACCTGATCGACTTTCAGGGCATGCGCCCAGGTCTCGCTCAATACGATTTGGCTTCGTTGCTTTACGATCCCTATGTCGATCTAACCGGAGCGGAGCGAAACGAACTGCTCGAACATTATTGTGGCCAGAAACCGGACGCCGATTTCCTGGAAGCGCTGCGATTGTGCGCGATGCAGCGCCTGATGCAGGCCTTGGGGGCGTACGGGTTCCTCGGTTTGGTCAAAGGCCACAAGCATTTCCTCGAGCACATTCCGAAAGCGGTGAATGCACTCTGCGAAGTAGTGACTCGAATCGACGGGCTCGAGTTATTCGAAAATCTTTTGTCCGGGCTTCGTTAATTTCTGGCTGAAGCTCGAATGCCGGACGTCGGCCTACGTCGAACCCCGCAAACAACAGGAGGTTCGACATGAAAAAACTTACTTTGATTATCGCGCTAGGGCTGGGCTTGGTGAGTGCTTCAGCGTTCGGTTACGATTCCCGTTACGAAAACCGTTCCGCTTACGTTTCACCAACACGCGGCAGTGGGCTTGATTCGCGGATCGACCGCCTGAATCGAATGCTATCGCACGTCCGAGCGGCTGCACGTTCGCGGCGGTGATTATTATCGCTGGGAGTAATTCAACCGGACTGTTCGCTGACGAACGGATTCGTCAGACGTTCGGTCCCGATCTTGGTCGGCGGCCCGTGACCGGGAAGAACGGTCACGGCGTCGCCGAGTGGGAAGAGTTTTTGGCGGATCCCACTAAATAGTACGTCGCCGTCGCCGCCGGGCAGGTCCCATCGGCCCACTCCCCCGGCAAAAAGAACGTCACCGCCAACGAGCAATTGGGGTTCGCGCAGGAAAAAGCAAAGGCTCCCTGGACAATGGCCGGGAACTTCCAGCACTTGCGTTTCCAGTCCGAGAAATTTCCGCGCCGGCGTTTCCTCAATAAAGAAGTCCGGCTTGGCCGGTTCGACTTCCAGTTCGAATCCGAAGTTTCGAAAGAAGTTTGGGTCGGAGATCATCGGCGCGGTGGCGGGATGACAGCCGATCTGGCAGCCGAATCGGCGCTTAACAGCGGCAACGTCCTGAACGTGGTCAATGTGCCCGTGAGTCAGCAGGAGCAGTTTGAGCTCGATTTTTTGCGACCCGACCCACTCAGCAGCACCCTGCGGCGCATCGAACAAGATCCAGCCCTCGGGCGCGGCGATCAGGTAGCAATTCGTCTCAAAAATCCCGCCGCAGAAGGCCTCGTATTGCATTGTGTCACTCTAAATGACGGCGTCGGCCCGGGCCAGTCGCGGTCGGGATTAACCCGATATCTCTCAGGTGGCGATTTCAGAAAGATTTTGAATGTTCCGGGCGTATCATTGTCTCAAATGCTTACATGAGGGTTCCGGGGGTCATTAAGTTGCTTTTAGGCACGAAGTCTGCGAACGTGGAGGCCGCGTTATTTTCATGAAACTAAGATTTCCTCTGCTTCTCGCGGTTGTTTCGGTCGCATTTTCCGGCTTGGCGCCGCGAACCTTGGAGGCAAAGTCCGACGCCGAGCAAATTTGCGTCTCGGTCGGCCGGCTCCTGGAAGAGGGCCATTACACTCATCAGCAGCTTAATGCCGATGTGTCCCAGAAATTCCTCAAAAACTACCTCGAGCTGCTCGATTTCAGCCACCTCTTCTTTACTCAGAAGGACGTTGACGCTCTGACGGCGAAATACGGCACCGCGCTGGGTGATGATGTTTTGCTTGGAAATTTGAAGCCCGCCTACGAGATCTACGATCTCTACCAAAAGCGGGTTGATGACCGCGTCGCCAAGGTCAAGGAGCTGCTGAAACAACCGTTCGATTTCAAAACGGATGCGACCGTCGAAGTGCGTCGTGAGAAAGCGCCCTGGCCGAAGGATGAAGCCGACGCGGATCAGCTCTGGCATGACCGCATCGCCAGCGAATTGCTTCAGGAAAAATTAAGCGAGCACCCGATTGAGCCGCCCCCGCAGCTGATCGCGCGCCGTTATGACCGCATTGCGCGAAACGTTCACGAAGAAGACCGCGACGAGCAGGTGAAACTTTATCTCGATGCGCTCGCCCAAACCTACGACCCGCACTCGGAGTACCTGAGCAAGGCGGACTTCAAGAATTTCAACATTCAAATGGGCCTCTCGCTCGTCGGCATCGGGGCGATGCTGCGGACTGAAGACGGCTATGCCAAAATCGAAAGCCTGGTTCCGGGCGGGCCCGCGCAGACGGACGGGCGCCTGAAGGTTGGCGATCGAATCACCGCGGTCTCACAAGGCAATAGCGAGTTTGTCGATGTGCGCGATATGCGCCTGGACAAAGTCGTGGAAATGATTCGCGGCAAAAAGGGAACCAGAGTTCGCCTGCTCGCAATTCCCGCGAATGCGCCCGATCCCTCTCAGCGCAAGAACGTCGAGCTGGTGCGTGATGAAATTAAACTGAAGGACCAGGAAGCGCGCGCCGACATTATTATTAAGAAGGACGAAAACGGCGATCAGGTGAAGCTCGGGTGGTTGACGCTTCCGTCGTTCTACGCCGACATGGATCGGCACTCGAAGAGCACTACTCGCGACGTGCTGGCATTGCTCAAGCGGCTCAAGAAGGAAAACATCACCGGCTTGGTCATCGATCTTCGCCGCAATGGTGGCGGTTCGCTTGAAGAAGCGATCTCGCTCACCGGTTTGTTTTTGAAATCGGGTCCAATCGTGCAGACGAAAGGATCCAACGGGAACATCGTTGTCTCGAGCGATCCGGATCCGGGGATTGCCTATTCCGGTCCGCTGATCGTTCTGACCAGTCGTCAAAGTGCATCCGCCAGCGAGATCTTCGCCGCTGCGCTTCAGGATTACGGCCGCGCGATCATCGTGGGCGACAAGAACACTTTCGGCAAAGGCACCGTCCAAACGATTCTGCCGATCGGCCGGTTTACGTCGTTGCTTGGCAGCCGATCGGACGATGATGGCGAGCTGAAGTTGACGATTCAGAAATTTTATCGCGTCGCCGGCGGCTCAACTCAGCTCCACGGCGTCGCTTCCGATATTGTGCTGCCAACGTTGACCGATCTGCCAGAGTTCGGCGAAGGCGCGCTCAAGAATCCGCTGGCTTACGACGAAGTGCCTAAAGCTCGTTATACCAAGTGGTCGGACGGCCATCCGTTGTTCATTGAGGAATTGAAGCGTCGCTCAGCCGAGCGGGTGCAGCGCAATCCGGAATTCCATTACTTGATGGAGGACATGGACCGTCTCCGTCACAAGCTGGATGAAAATCGCATCACGTTGAACGAGGACGCGCGCAAAAAAGAAATTCAGGACGACAAAACGCGAAAGGAGACGCGCACGAAAGAACGTCTCGCTCGCCAGGAGGAAGAACCGAGCATTTATCGCGTTACGCTCGACAACGTCGACAAGCCGAACCTTCAGTTGATCATGTATCCCGGCAAACTAGCGCAGGCCAAGGCCAAGGGAGTGGCCAAGGTTTCTCCGGAAGCTGCGTCGCCTGATGATAGCGACGATTCGGATACGATTGGCGGCCCCGACGACACCAAAGAGCCGGCAATCGATCCCGAACGTGATGAAACACTGAGCATTCTCGCGGACCTGGTCGATCTTTCGAAAGGTCCAAAGACGGCGGCCAGTTCGACGGTAAAGAAATCTACGACCCAGCGGCCGTAGTTTTAGCAGTAGTGGCGGCCGTGTCGGCCGCAATTAATTGAGTTTCGCAGGCGAGCCGCCTGCCTCCACAGAATCCAGTTACGGATACACTGGTCTCGAATCGTATACCCGGGGTTGAGCTTCGTATTGCGGACCGACTTGTTGCCGGGACCACGGCCACGGACCCCGCTGCGGCTGTGGGCCGTACCGAAAATATTCATTGGTCCGCGGCGTACGGCCAAACACCGTTACCGGCGTGCCGACGTCGACGGCGTTGTAAAACGCGATCGCCAACCGATCGGGCATTCGCACACAACCGTGCGACGCCGGATATCCAGGCAAATATCCGGCGTGCATTCCGTCAGCGCCGTGAAAACGCATGAACCACGGCATTGGCGCCGGAACGAATTTGCAGCCGCGCGGAACTCTCATGTCCACATCTGCATCGGCGATTACGGTGCGTCCGTTCGCATCAACGATCTTGCCGTAAATGCTCGAGCAATGGTTCCGCTCCTTCTCGATCACTTTGAACGAGCCAGTCCCGGTCAAGTGTCCGTAACGGCCGGTCGAGATCGGCGACTGCATGACGACTCGCCGGCCTCGGATCAGATACGCGGTTTGCTGGCTCAGGTCGATTTCAACTCGATACAGGTTTTCGGTCTGCGCGGACGCGACCGTCGCGACGAAAGATAAGATTGCTGCTCCCCAACTAACCCTCACACCTTCTTTCAACCCGCGCTGCGAGTGAAAGTCTCACGAAACGACTATGGTGGCAGCCGTCCTCGGCTGCATTCCTTCAGTTTTTGCAGGCGAGGCGGTCCGAGCCGGACTGGCATTGCCTCCACAAATTCGAATCCCGTTCGTGTCGATTCGTGGTTGAGAGATAACCGTTAAACTGCGATCGGCGCCTTGATCGACGGATGCGGGTTGTAATCGACGAGTTGGAAATCCTCAAACTTGAAGTCGTGAATGTTTTTCACCGCCGGATTTAGTTTCATCTGCGGCAACGGCCGGCATTCCCGGGTGAGCTGTTCCCGCGCCTGGTCGAGATGATTGGTATAGAGATGAAGATCGCCGAATGTGTGGACGAAATCGCCCGGCCTGAGATCGACAACTTGCGCGACCATCATCGTAAGGAGCGCGTAACTCGCGATGTTGAACGGCACGCCGAGAAACAAATCGGCGCTGCGTTGATAAAGCTGGCAGCTCAACTCATTGTTCTGCACGTAAAACTGAAACAACACGTGACACGGCGGCAACGCCACCTTCTCGATCTCGGCCGGATTCCACGCGCTCACGATTAATCGCCGGCTGTTCGGGTTCCTTTTGATTTGCGCGATCAAATTGTCGATCTGATCGACGCGGACGCCGTTTCCGCCACGCCAATCGCGCCATTGCGCGCCATAAACGCGGCCGAGATCTCCCTTTTCATCAGCCCACTCGTCCCAAATCGTGACGCCGTGCTCGTTGAGATACTTGACGTTGGTGTCGCCCCGCAAAAACCAAAGCAGCTCGTAAATGATCGACTTGATGTGCAGCTTTTTCGTGGTCAGCAGCGGAAATCCCGGACCGCTCGGTCGCAGATCGAATCGGGTTTGGGCGCCAAAGACCGACAAGGTGCCGGTGCCGGTGCGATCGTCGCGCGGCTGACCTTCTTCGAGAACGAGCCGGAGAAGATCGTGATATTGCCGCACGTGTGATCTTACGTGCGCGCGAAATTCGCGCAAAGGTGGATCGCGATCTCCGAGCGCGATTGGTAACGTCCTCGGAGAGGCCGTTCCACCTAACGTTGCCCTAAATCTTTTTCGAGCTGTGCTTTGCGTTCGTTGAGTGTCTGCAAACGCAACTGCCAGCGATGCAACTGGATCGTGAGCTGGTTGATGTGACCGGTCACTTCCGCGCGTTGCGATTCGTTTTCCTTCAACTTTCCGCGAAGCTCTTCGGCATACGCGCGCGCATTCGAATCGGGTTCCTGGGGTTTTGGCACAAGTGTCTGCTGACCGCATTTCTGACAGGCCAGATTCATTCCCGCCGCCGAACGATTCGCTACCAGCGCGGCTTTGCAGTGCTGGCAGTGAAAGAAAATGTCCGGATCAGATTCAATTTTTCGGACGGGATTATTCGCCGTTTGCATGAAGAGATAACGAGCACGGCTTGTGCCGTCTCGCAGTTGCGAAACCCCAAATTTCAAACCCAACCGCCTCTGCGATGGCGCAAGCTCCAAATCCCAAACCCCAAATCCCAGGAAAATTCCAAACATTAAATCTCAAATGACCAAAATCCGTCCGTGTTAGTTTTGGGTCTTGGAGGTTGGAGTTTGCTTTGGGGCCTGAAAGCTTGGGGTTTGGGATTTCGGAGCGTCGCTGCCAGCGCCGCGTTGGCGCACTGTTCAGGTGCCAATTCCATGGATTTGTGACGTGTTGTCTCACTTTAAGGTTGTCAAAATCGCTGTTGAATTCCGTTAAGTGCCTGTCCATCAGATGATTGAATCCGGCGACGCTCCGTGGCTTATGGTTTGCTAAAGACCGGCTCGGAGTCTGCCCACTTTTGAGGTCGTGATTGGGCGACTCGATCAAACGAAAGGAAATTTAAATTTATGGCAAAAGTTTTAGGTATCGATTTGGGAACCACCAACTCCTGCATGTCTGTGATGGAAGGTGGCGACCCGGTAGTTTTGGAAAATTCGGAAGGCGCCCGCACGACGCCGTCGGTTGTCGCGTTTACGAAAAGCGGCGAGCGACTAGTCGGCCAGGCCGCAAAGCGTCAAGCGGTGACGAACCCACAGAACACAGTCTTTTCAATCAAGCGGTTCATGGGGCGCAAGTTCGATGAGGTCCACGAAGAGGAGCATCGCGTTCCCTACAAAATCGTGAAGGCCGCGAATGGCGACGCTCACGTGCAAGTGGAAGTGGCGGGCGAGCGCAAGACATTCTCGCCACCGGAAATCTCGGCGATGATTCTGTCAAAGTTGAAAGCCGATGCGGAAGCGAAGCTTGGCGAGAAAATCACCCAGGCGGTCATCACTGTCCCGGCGTATTTCAACGATTCGCAGCGCAATGCGACCAAGGACGCGGGTAAAATCGCCGGCCTCGAAGTATTGCGAATCATCAACGAGCCGACCGCAGCGTCGCTCGCTTACGGTTTGGACAAGAAAAAGGACGAGAAGATCGCCGTTTACGATTTGGGCGGCGGCACGTTCGACATTTCCGTTCTCGAAATCGGCGATGGCGTTTTCGAAGTGAAAGCGACCAATGGCGACACCCATCTCGGTGGAGACGATTGGGACGCGAAGGTGATGGATTGGATCATCTCTGAGTTTAAGAAGGACAGCGGTATCGATTTAACGAAGCAGCCGGACGCGGTCCAACGAATCAAGGAAGAAGCCGAGAAAGCGAAGATCGCGCTCTCGAGCTCGCAGGAATACGAAATTAATCTGCCGTTCATCACAGCGGACGCGAGCGGTCCGAAACACATTCAGAAAAAGCTGACTCGTTCCAAACTCGAGCAGCTCACCGACGATTTGATGCAGCGGACGATTCCGCCGGTCAAAGCGTGCTTGAAAGACGCGAAAATTTCCGAGCGCGAAGTGAACGAGCTCGTGCTCGTCGGCGGCATGACCCGCATGCCGAAAGTTGTCGAGACGGCGCGCAGTTTGATCGGCAAGGAGCCGCACAAGGGCGTCAACCCGGACGAAGTCGTGGCGGTTGGCGCGGCCATTCAAGGCGGCGTGCTGCGCGGCGACGTCAAAGATGTGCTGTTGCTCGACGTCACTCCGCTCACCCTCGCGATTGAAACCGCGGGCGGCGTGGCCACACCAATGATTCCGCGCAACACCACAATTCCAACTCGGAAATCGCAGATCTTTTCGACTTACAGCGACAACCAGCCGGGCGTGGAAATCAAAGTTTTACAAGGCGAACGCCCGCTCTCGCGGGACAACAAGAACCTCGGCACATTCCATCTCGATGGAATTCCGCCGGCCCCGCGCGGCGTTCCGCAGATCGAAGTCACCTTCGATATCGACGCGAACGGCATTCTCCACGTCTCCGCGAAAGATCTCGGCACCGGCAAGGAGCAGAAAATCTCCATCACCGGTTCGAGCGGCCTGAGCAAGGAAGAAATCGACAAGATGCAGCGCGAAGCGGAAGCACACGCCGACGAAGACAAGAAGGCGAAGGAAGCGATCGAGATCAAGAACAACGCCGACACGCTTGCTTACCAGTCCGAGAAACAGCTCAAGGAGCTGGGCGACAAGATTCCGGCCGACAAACGCAAACTAGTCGAGGACGCGATCGCCGCAGTGCGGGAAGCGATCAACAAGAACGACACCGACGCGATCAAGCGCGCCTACGACGATTTGCAGAGCAAATTCCAGGACATCAGCGCCGAACTTTACAAACAGGCCTCCGCGGGCCAAGGTGCAGGTGCACAAGCCGGTCCGCAGCCCGGTCCCGAGGCCGGCGGACGTCCCGGAACCGAACAACAGAAGCGCGGTCCCGCCAACGGCGGGAGCGACGTTGTCGATGCTGAGTTCGAAGTCGTCGACGAAGACAAGAAGAAGTAACCAAAAAATTTGCCGGTGGCCCCGAACGCTTTTCGGGGTCGCCGGCTCAACCCAAAAACAACAAGAAAGAGAAAAATAAATGCTTATGGCAACAGTTAACGTAAGACCGCTCGGAGATCGGGTGCTGGTGCAGCCGCTCGAAGAGCAGGAAACAAAAAAAGGCGGGATCATCATTCCCGACACTGCGAAAGAAAAACCGCAGGAAGGCAAAGTAGTCGCTCTCGGCACCGGTAAGGTGAACGAAGAAGGCAAGAAGGTGGATTTCACCGTGAAGAAAGGGGACAAGGTCCTCATTTCCAAATACGGCGGCACCGAAATCAAAATCGATGGCGATACATTCCTGATCATGCGCGAGGACGACATCCTCGGCATCATTGGCTGATCGCCATTTAACGAATTAACAATTTAACCAATTAACGAATAAATCCGTCTCTCAACAATCAACTAACAACTATCAACTAATCTTATGGCAGCTAAACAATTACAATTTGATGAAAATGCGCGGCACACTTTGCTGCGCGGCGTCGAGAAACTGGCGAGGGCCGTCAAGGCCACGCTCGGACCGAGCGGTCGCAACGTGATTCTCGACAAGAAATTCGGCAGCCCGACGATCACCAAGGATGGTGTGACGGTCGCGAAAGAAATCGAGCTCGAAGATCCGTATGAAAATATGGGCGCGCAGCTCGTTCGCGAAGTCGCTTCCAAAACTTCGGACGTCGCGGGCGACGGCACGACTACGGCGACAGTTCTCGCGGAATCCATTTACCGCGAAGGTCTCCGCAACGTCACCGCCGGCGCGAACCCGACGTCGTTGCAGCGCGGCATTAATAAAGCCGTCGATGCGATCGTCGAGGAGCTGAAAAAAATCTCCAAGAAAGTAAGCGATCGCAGCGAGATCGAACAGGTCGCGACCGTTTCAGCCAACTGGGACAAGAAAATCGGCGAGATCATCGCCGACGCTATGGACAAAGTCGGCAAGGACGGCACGATCACGGTCGAGGAAGCGAAAGCAATCGAGACCACAATGGATGTGGTCGAGGGCATGCAGTTCGATAAAGGTTATCTGTCGCCTTATTTCGTGACCAACGCGGAGGAGATGGAAGCCGCTCTCGATAATCCGTACATTCTGATTTACGAGAAGAAAATCTCTAGCTTGAAGGATTTGCTTCCGTTGCTCGAGAAAGTCGCGAAAGCCGGACGTCCGCTCCTCATTATCTCGGAAGATGTGGAAGGCGAAGCGCTCGCGACCTTGGTCGTGAACAAATTGCGCGGAACGCTCCAAGTCTGCGCGGTCAAAGCTCCGGGCTTCGGCGATCGTCGTAAGGCGATGCTCGAAGACATCGCGGTGCTGACCGGCGGCAAACTGATCAGCGAAGACCTAGGCATCAAGCTCGAGAACATCAAGATTGAAGATCTCGGCAAAGCCAAGCGCGTCACCGTCGACAAGGAAAACACCACCATCGTCGAAGGCTCGGGCAAGGGTGCTGACATCCAGGGCCGCGTCGCTCAGATCCGTCGTCAGATTGAAGAGACGACCAGCGATTACGACAAAGAGAAACTTCAGGAGCGTCTCGCGAAACTCGCGGGCGGTGTTGCCGTCATTAACGTCGGCGCAGCCACTGAGACCGAGATGAAAGAGAGGAAGGCGCGCGTCGAAGACGCGTTGCACGCCACGCGTGCGGCGGTCGAGGAAGGCATCGTCGCGGGTGGCGGTGTCGCATTCATCCGCGCCCAGAAATCGCTCGAGGGCATGCGAGGCCTCAACGAAGATGAAAAAGTTGGCGTCCAGATCGTGCGTCGCGCGATCGAAGAGCCGTTGCGTACACTGGCCAACAATGCCGGCGCGGAAGGCGCGCTCATTGTCGAGGAAGTCAAGAAGCGCAAAGGCAACGAAGGTTACGACGTCGCCAAGGGCGAATATGTCGACCTGGTGAAGGCCGGCATCGTCGATCCAACCAAGGTCACGCGAAGCGCGCTGCAAAACGCGGCGTCGATCGCGGGTCTGTTGCTCACCACCGAAGCATTGGTCACGGAAGTTCCTGAAAAGGAAAAAGCTCCGGCAATGCCTCCGGGCGGCATGGGCGGCATGGATTACTAAGAATCCGAAACAACAAATGAATTACAGCAGCCGGGTCAGAAATGGCCCGGCTGTTTTGCTTTGAGAGATAATTTCAAATTGTGTCGTTAATTATTACGCTGCACGGACAAGAAGGAATCGTCATGGCAAGTGATAGCCGTTTGACGATTAACAATACTGAAACTGTTGGCACACAAACCACCGTGACTGTCGGCGTTTCGCAGACCGACACAAATTACAAAACCTTCTTAGGCAAAGGTCGAATAGGCATATCGACATTCGGTGCCGCAATGATTCAGGGCGTGCCGATCAGCGGTTACATCGAGTCGTTTCTAAACGAAAATATTGCTGACGATACCGATATCGATGCGGTTCCTCAGCTCTTGATTCAATATTTTCAAGGAACCCCTGCAGTGCCGGATGCCGGATTTCACGTTGCTGGATACAAAAAAGTTGCCAATCAAATGCAGCAAAAAATTTGGCGCTGCTTTGCAGCCAACCAAGCTATCCATGAAATCGTTCCGGCCGTCCAACAAATTGGCGCTTTATGGAATGGAGAGGAAGATGTTCTCACGCGCGTACTAAATCAACAGATACACATTTCGAACGGCACTGGAGGATACAATTTGATGCCAAACTACGATGTCCCGTTTCACACGTTTACTCTTCAAGACATGATCGACTTTGCAGTGTACGCGATTCGAGCGACATCAGATACGATGCGTTTTCAATTGCGCGCCAAAACGGTCGGCGGGCCAATCGATGTACTCTTGATAAAACCGACGGAAGCAACCTGGATTTCGCGGAAGGTGCTTACGAAGCGCGACGATTAGGTGGCTGGCGGAAGGCGAAGAAAGCCGGGGTCGCATCTAAACATTTGACATTTGACCGCCGGCGATAGCTGGCACTTAGACAAATTTCGTCTTCTGCGACGTCGTTCTTGGATGACCACCGGCCGTCTCCGCCACCTAATTTTGCTTGGCGCTGTGCTGGTGCTGTTCGGCTGCAATCGCGGTGCTCTGACCATCGACGAGGTGATCGACCGCAATGCTAAGGCGATGGGCGGCCGGGCGGCGATCGAGGCGATTCAATCAATCGAAGTGGATCTTCACATCAGCGATCCCGGTTACGAGGTGGATGGAATTTACTACGCGGCGCGGCCGGGCCGGATGCGGATCGACATTTCCTCAGCCGGTAAACACGTTTTCACCGAGGCGTTCGATGGGCAGCGCGGTTGGGAGTGGAATGGCAAGGAATCCGCGACCGGTTCGCCAAAAGCAACGGCCGCCCTTCAGCACGGAGTTGAGCTTCCGGGAAAACTTTTCGGTTTGCACGAGCTCAAACAGCGCGGTCATCTGGTCGAGCTGATTGGTCGAGAAAAGATCGAAGGGATTAACTACTACGCGCTTGCTCTCACCTTGAAGGACGGATATCGCACGACACTCTACGTGGATCCGGAGAGCTGGTTAATCACGCGGCGTCGCGACGTTCGTCCTTTGCACGTGGACATTGATCCGACTCCAACGACGATCGAGCAGCGAAGCACGGATTTTCGCAAGGTCTCGGGTGTGCAATTCCCATTCGCCGGTTCGGAAACCGACCTCAAGACCGGCAAGGTACTCGAGACCTCGCAAATCAAGAGCATCAAGATCAATCCCCCTATAGATCCGTCATTTTTTGAAAAGCTTTGAAAGCCGAATCCGGAAATTAGGAAGCCGGAAACGACAAGCAGCGAAACCACGAATGGACACGAATCGCCACTAATGTTGTCGGCTTCGTGATTATTCGTGGTTAAATCTTGAGTATGCGCCGGATCTTAATTTTCGTTCTCTGCGGCTTGGTCACGTCAGGTTTCGCTGGGCCAGCCAAAGACCCGATGAATGCTGTCGCCGAGCGGTACGCGCGGCTTGTCTTGGCCCTGGGACAACATGATCCGGATTACGTCGATGCGTTTTACGGACCGGCCGAGTGGAAGACGCAAGCTGAAAAAGAAAAGAAGTCGCTGGATGCGATCGGCGCCGAGGCGGCGAAGTTGATGGATGATAGAACGCTCGCTGCGCGAGCTTTAGTTGATAGCGGAAAACCGGTCACGGCGAAGAAGAAGTTGATGGTTGATGGAACGCGCTCCCGCAGCGGCGGGAGCGCTTTAGTTGATAGTTCTGACGGGAAAAAGTCGGGCAACATGGATTGCTGCGCGCCCGGCACGCCTGACAGTGATCTGTTGCAATTGCGGCAAGAATATTTGCAGAAGCAGATTTCCGCGCTGGCGGCGCGGGTCCAGATGTTGAAAGGCGAAAAATTAAAGTTCGATGATGAGTCGCGCGCGCTTTACGACGCCGTAGCGCCGACTTATCTGGATTCGCACTTCGACCAGATCATTAGCCAACTCGAGGAAAAGATTCCTGGGAAAGGTCCGTTGTGGGAACGCTACGAGATGTGGCGGAAACCGTTTGTGATTCCAAAGGAGAAACTCGATACCGTTTTTCAACTCGCAATCAGGGAATGTCGCGCCCGGACCCTGGCGCACGTTCCACTTCCGCCGAACGAGAGTTTCACGGTTGAGTACGTCACCAATAAACCATGGGGCGGTTACAATTGGTACAAGGGCAACTTCCACAGCGTGATCCAGGTGAACACCGATCTGCCGATCTTCGTCGATCTCGCGGCGCACGAAGGTTATCCCGGCCATCATGTTTACAATTCGCTGCTGGAAAAGAACCTGGTCCGCGATCGCGGCTGGATGGAGTTCTCGGTTTACGCGCTGTTCTCACCGCAATCGCTGATCGCGGAAGGGACGGCGAATTTCGGCCGCGAGGTTGCGTTCCCGACCAAAGCCGAGCGAATGAAATTCGAGAAGGAAGTGTTGTTTCCCGCGGCCGGAATCGATCCGGCGCGCGCGGACGAATATTACGCGGTGCAGGATTTGATGAAGGAGCTCAATTATGCCGGAAACGAAGCCGCCCGCAGATTGATCGACGGCGAGATCGACGAGAAAGCCGCGATGGAGTGGTTACAAAAATACGCGGTGATGGAACCGGCCCGCGCACAGCAGCGGGTGAAATTCATCCAGCGTTACCGAAGCTACGTGATCAACTACAACCTCGGGGAAGACATGGTGCGCCGTTACATCGAGAAACGAAGCGGCAATGATCCCGAGAAACGGTGGAGCGAGTTCGGGAAATTGCTCGCCTCACCACGGCTTCCCAGCAGTCTTTAACCACGGATTACACGGATTACCCGGATCTAAGGACTGCAGTCTTCGAACCACGAATCACGCCGCTCTGCGGCAAACTACAGGTGCGGGTTTCATTATTGATGCACTAGCGGGAGCGTAATGGACACCAATAGGCACGAATGATGTAGGTTCGTGTCTATTGGCGTTTATTAGCGGTTAATTAGGAAAGCAGGAACGCAGGATTTGTTTTGAATCCGAAAGCAGCCGAGGACGACTGCCGCCACAGAAGACAGAACTGTTTCAACCGCGAATCGACACTAATGCTGTAGGGTTCGTGTGAGTTCGTGTAATTCCTGTCGTATCTGTGTTATCCGCGTAATCCGCGGTTCGAATGAAGAAGATTCCGATTTTGGGCAAGCTGAAAGCTGGCACAACGCAGCGGCACCTAATTAAACTGCCGGGCGCAGCGTTGGCGAAGGATGAGCCGCGACCGGTGATTTCAGTCGCCGGCGCGAAACCCGGTCCAGTATTGTTCGTGAACGCCGGTGTGCATGGCGGCGAATATCCGGCGATCGAGGCGGTGATTCGATTTAGCAAAACGCTCGATCCGAAAAAGATCTCGGGCACGGTGATTTTGATGCCGGTGATGAATTTGCCGGCGTTTCGGACGCGGACGCCTTTCGTTTGTCCGGTCGACAACGTGAATCCGAACCGCGTTTTTCCCGGTGATCCGAGCGGAAGTTATTCCGAGCAAATGACGCACGCATTGATTCACGAGTTCGTGGTTCATGCAGACGCGTACATCGATCTTCATGGCGGCGATATCCCGGAAGCGCTGGTGCCGTTCGTCATTTGTCGCGCGGGCAGTGATGAAATCGCCAAGAAATCGAAGGCGATCGCGATGGCGTTCGGTTTGCCTTACGTGCTCGCGATCAGCAAACCGGTCCAGCCAGCGAAAGGTTCATCCAGTTATGCAGCCGCAGCGGAGAAAGGTGTGCCATCGATTCTGGCGGAAGCAGGTGGTGTGGGGCAAATGCAGGAGGAAGCGGTCGCGACGTTGGTCGGTGGTGTGGTTAACGTAATGAGACATTTGGAGATGATCGGAAATGCAGGCGACACGCCTGCCACCACAGAAGAGGCGACCGCGAAATCCCAAATCCCAGGCTCCAAATCCCAGGCAAATTCAAAATCCAAAACGAAGAAAACGGCGCGCAGCGCCGTGGCTACAACGAAAACGACCGCGGCCGACACGGGTCCGAGCCGGACGGGCATTGCCACTACAGTACTAACGAAGTTTGAGTGGCTCTACACGAAGAACGCGGGGATGTGGTATTCGAAAGTCGTCGCAGGAGATCTCGTAAAGAAAGGACAACAGATCGGCGCCGTTGGTAATTTGTTCGGCGACGTGCTCGAAAAGATTATTTCGCCGGTAAACGGCGTGGTTCTCTTTCTGACGATCAATCCGTCGGTGCTGGAGAACGGGCTACTCATGGGCATAGGTTGCGGAAGTGACAAGTGACCAGTGACAAGTGACCAGCCGGACAGAAATCTGAATTAGGAAAGCAGGAAGGCAGGAAAGTCAGACAGGATTTACATGATTCTCAGAATCCCAAACTGATTCAGGTCCGCTTTCTTCCAATCCTGTAGATTCTGTTCATTCTGTCTCAATTCGTTCTCCTGGGTTCGTGGTTTCTGGATTCCTGATTAAAAAACTTCCGTCTGCTCTCCGTGAGCTCTGTGTCCTCTGTGGTGAAGCAGAAAAATTGATGGTTGAGAGAACGTTTCGCTTTGGTTGAGAGTTTAAGATGGGCGAAGGCCTCCGGATCATCCGTCCAATCCGTGTAATCCGTGGTTGATTATGCTGGTTCCATTCCCTCTTGTTTCGCGTAAGAGATACAGCTAACGTTCGCGACCATTCGGGCCGAGAGCTTTATGGAAAAATACGTGTCGGATTTGATGGCCGGGGTCAAAGCGAAGAACCCGGGTGAATCGGAGTTTCATCAGGCAGTCCAGGAAGTCGCCGAATCGCTGACCCTGGTGCTGGACCGCGAGCCACGTTATCGGAAAGCGAAAATTCTCGAGCGGATCATCGAGCCCGAGCGCGTGATCATGTTTCGGGTGGCGTGGCAGGACGACAAAGGCGAACTCCACGTCCAGCGCGGGTTCCGGATCCAGATGAACAGCGCGATCGGTCCCTACAAAGGCGGACTGCGATTCCATCCTAGCGTGAATTTGGGAATCCTGAAATTCCTCGCGTTCGAGCAGGTGTTTAAAAACGCGCTGACTACTCTGCCGATGGGCGGCGGCAAAGGCGGTTCCGATTTCGATCCGCACGGAAAAAGCGATTCGGAAGTGATGCGGTTTTGTCAGGCGTTCATGTGCGAACTGTGGCGGCACATTGGACCGGACACGGACGTGCCCGCGGGCGACATCGGCGTCGGCGCGCGCGAGATCGGATATTTGTTCGGGATGTACAAAAAGCTAAAGAACGAGTTCACCGGGGTGATGACCGGCAAAGGTCTGACCTGGGGCGGTTCGGTCATTCGGCCGGAAGCAACCGGTTACGGCGCTGTTTATTTCGCGGAAGAAATGCTGAAGACGCGGAAAGAAGACCTCAAGGACAAGATCGCGCTGGTTTCGGGAAGCGGAAACGTCGCGCAATACACGATCGAGAAATTAATCACGCTCGGCGCGAAACCGGTTACGGTGTCTGATTCCGGCGGTTACATTTTCGATGAGGAAGGAATTACGCGCGACAAACTCGCGTTCGTGATGGACCTGAAGAATAACCGCCGGGGCCGGATTTCCGAGTACGCCGACAAATTCAAAGGCGCGGTGTTTACGCCACTCGACAAGAAGCTGGATTACAATCCGCTCTGGAATCACAAGGCGCAGTGCGCGTTTCCGAGCGCGACCCAGAACGAGATCAATGGCAAAGACGCGGCGAATCTTTTGCGCAACGGCTGCTACGTCGTGTCGGAAGGCGCGAACATGCCGAGCACGATCGATGCGGTGAACCAGTTCCTCGACGCGAAGATTCTTTTCGGTCCGGGTAAAGCGGCGAACGCCGGTGGCGTTGCGACGTCCGGACTGGAAATGGCGCAGAACAGCATGCGCATTCGTTGGACGCGCGAGGAAGTCGATGCGCGATTGTTCAACATCATGAAGAAGATCCACGAAGTCTGTTATCGCACGGCCGAGAAATACGGAACGCCCGGCAATTACGTGAACGGCGCGAACATCGCGGGGTTTACCAAAGTCGCCGAGGCGATGCTGGACCAGGGACTGGTCTAAAAGACGTTGAGGCGTTGAGAAGTTGAGTTGTTGAGTCCGAAGTGGACTCATTCAGTGGCGATTGGGGTCAATCGCCGCTACCTGACAGACAGTGACCACCGGCGGTCACGGGAACTGGTCAAATTAGGTGTCTGCAACTTGTCACAGGTCACTTGTCACTGTTCACTCTTCTTATGAGCGACAGAAAGTTTCCAAAGAGTCCGAGGGAGATGACGAAGGGGATGATGTATTTCCCGCGGATGCTGGACAAGATCCGAATGCATCTCGGCGATGAGCTGCACGACGATTATCGGGAGAATTTTGGATCGCCGCAGACCGCTGACAGCGCGTGCTGCAATTTTCTACGGATTCACCATCGGGATCTGGTCGAACGAGTGAAGCAGGGCGGCACTGATGAAGTGATTCTGGAATGGTGTTTTGAAAAAGGCCGCCGACTCAATGAGGGCGACGTGTTTGTCTGGAACGGTTTCATTTCGAAACTTGGCTGGCGCGATCGCGTTACACCGCGATTGGAGCAACGAAAGAACGAGTTGGGAATTGCGGAACGGAACGATATTCAGTGCATTCCGGACCTGATCGATTTCGACGAAGGAAGAATCAAGTAACCGCGGATTACGCGGATTTCACAGATAATGAATCAGGAACCCAGGAATGGAGCGCGTGGGACGCGCGACATAGAAGGTAAAGCTGCGAGGGCAGCAGCGAGCGAGAGCGGGCGCGGAGCGAGTTTCAAACCAGGAAAAGACTGTTTTTGGTTTTTCGGCAAATCCGTTTCCTGGATTGAAACTCAGTCGCTGCCCTCGCTCCTTCGCTGCTGCCCCTCGGCAGCAAAGGCCAGTCCGGCTCGGACCCTTCTATCTCGGAAATCCCTTTCCTCGATTCCTGCTTTCCTAATCAGTTTCTGGGCCTCTGGGGCATTTGCCGGTGATGCGGTGGCGATTGGCTACAACCCGGACGGAGTTTGGACGTCGGTTACTTATTATTCGTCGGGCGCGCCCAAAGGCGGCCCCGATTACAAGACAGAAGCGGAAGCGCGCGCCGAAGCGTTGCGCGATCTGCGGAAACGCGGTGGCGAAGGTATTGCTCGGGCTGAAATTCTTTCATCTTCAGACTCAACCGGTTATGTGGCGGTGGGGCGAGGTACCGACAAATCAAGAAAAGATCAGAACGTGGTAGGTCGCGGAAAATCGCAACAGGAAGCGGACGGAGAGGCGATGGCCGAATTGAACCAGCGGGGCGCCACTAAAAATCAAAAGATTGTTTATCGCTACTTCTCCCACGGTTCTGACGGCAAATGATCCAGCGTGCGATTCGCGCCTTGTCATCTACTCGGAACTCGACATTTTCGTTGGATGACGAAATGGCGATGCGTTTGTGGTGCAGGGTTGTTGCTGGCAACTGTCGGACTGGTCAAGCCTGCCGAGCCGGTGGGACGAGTTGCTTCGAGCCCGGCGCCAGATGAGGAGTCTCCATCGCCAACCGCCACGCCGACTGTTTTTTCCACGCAAACGCTGAGTGACCTGAAGCGGTTGCAACAAGCCGCCTTGGGCAGCGATTATGCCTACCGCGAAGTGGCGCATCTCGCCGACAATATCGGTCCGCGGTTGAGCGGCTCAGCGCAAGCGGCAAAGGCGGTTGAATATGTTTCGAACGAGCTGAAGGCGATCGGCTGCGAAGTGCAGCTCGAGAAAGTGATGGTGCCGCACTGGGTTCGCGGCGAGGAGACCGCGGCGCTGGTCCAATTTCCAGGAATGGCGGAGGGCACCACGCAAAAGATTTTGCTCTGCGCGCTCGGCGGAAGCGTTGCGACTCCGAAGGAAGGAATCACGGCGGATGTTGTTACGGCAAAAGATTTCGACGAACTGAAAGCAATGCCGCGTGACAAAGTCGCCGGTAAAATCGTGGTCTTCACTTATCCGTTCGACAAACAAATGGCCACGGTAGGTCGCAGCGGCGAAGCGTACGGAGAAGCAGTCGCATATCGAAGCGACGGCCCAAGCGCAGCGGCGCGGCAAGGAGCGGTCGCGTGCCTGATTCGTTCCGTTGGCGGCGCGGATTATCGGATCCCGCACACCGGATCGACAAAATACGCAAACGACGCGCCGAAAATTCCGGCGGGCGCGGTCACCAGCGAAGATGCGGACCTGATTGCCGATCTGGGGAAACAAGGGGCGGTGAAAATGAAACTCGTGCTAGCGCCACAAACGCTGCCGGACGCCGAAAGCGCAAACGTGATCGGCGACATCAAAGGGAGTGAGCATCCCGAACAAGTCGTAATTGTTTCTGGCCATCTCGATTCGTGGGATTTGGGAACCGGCGCGATTGATGATGGCGCGGGCGTGGCGGTTTCAATGGAAGCGGCGAATTTGATTCACAAACTGAATCTGAAGCCGAAGCGCACGATTCGTGTGATCGCGTGGATGAACGAAGAGAACGGAACCCGCGGATCCAAACAGTACGCGAAGGATCATGAAAAAGATTGGGCGAATCACTTTGCGGCAATGGAAACGGACAACGGCGCCGATCATCCGGTCGGGCTTCACGTTAAAGCGAAGCCGGACGTAAAGACGCTGCTAAAACCGGTCGCTGCGGTGCTCCAAGAATCGGGCGCGGGCGCGCTGGAGTTAAGCGAGCACGCCGGAGCCGACATCGAACCGATGGAAAAGGCGGGCGTGCCATCGTTCGCGCCGATTCAGGACGGCCGGTTCTATTTCAATTATCATCACAGCGCGGCCGACACGCTGGACAAGATCGATCCGAAACATTTGGCGGAAACGTCGGCCATCGTCGCGGTCTGGGCCTACGCAATGGCGAACGCCGAACAGCCTTTGCCAAGATAGTGAGAAGTGACGAGTAATGGTGGATCGAGCTCTCCGAGCTCGATTTGTAAACGCGCTCGGAGATCGCGTTCCACCAGAAGATGGGCATCGTCACGTTGATAGCGATTTGGTATTAGCTCCCGGGTGAGCTTGGAGACGGTCAATTCGATTGCGCAAATCGTCGCAGCTATCGGCGTGGGTCCACTCAGTCAGTTAATTCGCGGGAGATCGTGATCGCATGGAAGGAGCTTTTCCAAATCGCTCCGAAGCCGGTCGTGTTTTGGGTACAAAGCTCAGCAAGTACGCTGGGCGGGATGACGTCATTGTGCTCGGATTGCCGCGCGGAGGTGTTCCGGTCGCCTACGAAGTCGCGCAGGCGCTGCGCGTTCCGCTCGATGTTTTCATCGTGCGCAAACTCGGGGTGCCGGGATTTGAGGAGCTGGCAGTGGGCGCCATCGCTTCCGGCGGCGTGCGGGTGCTGAACGAAGACGTCGCAAACGCGTTACCTAACGCGGACGAGATTATCGACGCGGTTACGGAGCGCGAAACCGCCGAACTCGAAAGACGCGAACATGAGTATCGCGACGGCCGGCCCGCGCCGGAAATTCGCGGGCGTACGGTGATCCTGATCGATGACGGTCTGGCCACGGGCGCGACCATGCGGGCGGCGGTGGCGGCATTGCGCCAGCGAGGCGCGGCCAGGATCGTGGTGGCGGTGCCGGTTGGTCCGCCGGACACGTGCCGCGAATTCGAAGACCTGGCGGACGAAGTTGTCTGCGCGAGCGCGCCTGAGTTTTTTCAGGCAGTGGGCCAGTATTACGACGATTTTTCGCAAACGACCGACGACGAAGTGCGCGATTTGCTGGCCCGAGCTGCGAAATAACTCAGATCCGACCAACGGTGGATGCAAAACTCGCGCGTGAGAACGCTACTGCGGCGCCGCCGACGGGCTAACGCTCGGCGCGACGTTCCGGTGCCATGGCCCATGATGCTGCATCCATTGCCGCCGCCGTTCTTCCATCTGTTTCAAGCGCTGCTGTTGTTCGGGCGTGAGGTATTGCGTGATCTCGCGATGGGCCTCGTTGATTGTGTCCCTGACACGGCGGCCGGTATCGCCACGGATTTCTTCAATTTTCTCGCCGGTCTTGTCGATGATCGGCCCGATCTTGGCCATCTGCTCATCGGTCAGCCGAAGCTGCCATCGCAATCGGTTTTTCATGGCCTGAGCGAAGACACCGGGCGGATGCTGAGCAAACATGAAGTGATGACCAATGGCCGTGGTCACGAACACGCCGGTCGCGCCGCCGGCAATAAAGACCAGCAGGAAACCGGCGATCAGTTTCCACTTCAGCGCGCTATTCATTGCGCGACTTCGTCCTGAATGGCGGAATCAGCAATAGCAAATTCGTTTCCGGAGGCCAACATTGCGTCAGTGCTGCGATTAAATTCCAGATAAGCGCCGGCGCTTGCGAAAACAATCACCGCGGCAGCAACAAGCGCGACTCGACGCAGTAACGCGCCGAAGGCGGCTCCATTTCCATTCCGGCGCGCGAGCGCAATCACGCGCGTGTCGAAACCGAACGGCATTTCCGCCGGTGCGTCGGTGCCGGCCTGGGCCGCGCTGCGCAACAATCGATTGAGAGCAACGTCGATATTTTTCATAAATTCATTCCGACTCCGAGTTTCGTAAGTTGCGCCTTCATCTTCTTCCGTGCCCGAAACGCGCGCACCTTAATTGCGGCGACGCCCATTCCAGTAATCTGATGAATTTCTTCGATGGAACGGCCCTGCAAGTAAAGCAAATCGATAATCAATCGCTCCACCGGTTTCAAAAACTCAAACAGGTGTTCGACCAGCTGGCGAGAGGCGAGTTGATTGTCCGGCGCGAGATCACTAGAGGAAGTCGCCAGGTTTTTTACGACCGCTTCTTCTTCCTCGCTCAAGTCCGCGTGGCGCAGCTCCGGCCGTATTCGCTCCGCTTCGATCTGAGTGAGGCACGTGTTCACGGCAATGCGCGAAACCCAATGTTCCAGCGGTACCTTGCCGGAGAACTGGGAGAGTTTCTGAAAGATTTTGATGAAAATCATTTGGCAAAGATCCTCTTCAGAAGTTCGTCGCGACCGATGGGACCGCACCATTTTCGCGACAAGCGGATAGAGTCGGCGCACCAGTTGGCGAGCCGCTTCATCGTCATGCCGAAGCGCGGCTTGTACCAGCGCATCAGGTTCAGGATCATCCATGTCCAAATCGCATCCACACTACGACTAAAGACGGGCGTGGAAGCTTTCTGGTTACGAATAAAAGCACCAAAACCCAAGTTCCAAATCCCAGGGAAACTCGAATATTCAAGCTTCAATAGTATGTGACCGGCTACGATTGAAACATGGAACTTGGATTTTCCTTGAAACCTGGTGCCTGGGTTTTGGAATGTGCGGCGCGGTTCGACGAAACGATTTCGCGAAAACTTGTAACCGCTCATCACGCCGCGCCGTCATCAGTTATCAAACAGCCCGGAAAAGGCGGGCACAAATATGCAAATCAGAACAAATATGAAACGAAACCTACTGACTCTCGCGACAGCGGGCGCGATTGCGCTGGGTGGCTTTGCTTTGGTGAATGCGCAAGGGATCGGCGCTGCCGGTCATGGCTTTCGCGGACACCAATTTGCCATGCAGCATCTGACGAAATCGTTGAACCTGACGGCCGACCAACAGGCCAAGGTTCAACCACTGTTCGATCAGGCGAAACCACAGATCATCGCAATTCATAAGAATGCGATGCAGCAGACTCAGGCGATCATCGACAAGACCATGTCGCAAGTTCGCCCGATGCTGACGCCGGAACAGCAAACGAAGTTCGACGCGCTCCAAAAAGCCCGTCAGGACATGCGGACTGCGATGCAGGAGATGCACGCGGCGATGGCGCAATAACTTCCTGGGGGTCATGGAGGGAATGACGGCGGTGGCCAGGAATGGTTGCCGCCGTTTTGCGCGTCACCCAAGGCAGTGACCTACAAATTCGAACGACACTCCTGATTCGTCGCCTAAAGTTGGCTGGTGAAGTTTGAAAAGCGCACCCAGATGGCGACGGTGATGGTAAAGATCGACAGCGACCGGCTCCACGAGATCCAACGACGCCACATCGGCTCGGGTGCTCGTTACGCAAAGTACGCCGACGTTGAGCATTGGCTGGCGATTAATCTTCCACGGGTTCAGGAATTGAACCTGGACCATTCCGAGCCGAGGCAAATTCTCGATCTCGGATGCGGCGCAGGTTTTTTCCTGTTCCTGGCGAAACAGTCCGGCCATTCATGCGTTGGCCTTGATGTCGGCGACTATCCGCTTTCCAACGAGTTGATCGAGCTGTTTGGCGTCGACCGGCTGACCTGGCGAATTCGCGCGTTCGAGCCGTTGCCGGATTTCGGCAGGCAATTCGATTTGATCACAGCGTTCTCGGCTGCGTTCAATCGCAATGCGGATGAAACGCGCGGCTGGACCGCGGATGAATGGGAATTTTTTCTAAACGACCTGGATCGACATCTCAAACCGGGCGGCCAGATCCTGCTCGAGATCAACTCCGGCAAGGACAAGCGTTATTTTCCGAGTGAGGTGCGCGATTTTCTTCTCCAACGCGGCGCCCGCGTGGAAGGCGAGCGCGTTTACTTTGGTTGAGACGCGTGCCGGCGAAATCTTTGGCGCCAGCGCCGGACGCAGCATCACGTCGCTAGCCGCGCCGTTTGCCCAGCGAAAACAGGAAAAGCAAAACTGCCAGTCCCGCCAGAACGGCGGCTACGATGAAAGCGGTGCTGGAAATTTCCATCCGATAATGGAAATCAGCCTTCATTCGTCCCGCCCATCCGATGAGCAAGAAGAGCAGCGCGCTGTAAAGCAGGATCACGCTGATTCCTCTCTGGTCGTCTGTTTTCATCGATGATGTGCTGGCATTTCCATCCACGATTTGGCCGAAAAATTCAAGGCGCGATTTACTTTCCGGTGATGCTAAGAAAGCGTCGATTTCGTCCGTCAATTCGAAAACGGAGACAAATAGACAGGATTAACAGGATTTCGGAATTGTAGGGCAACCGCTCCGGTTGCCGCGGCAGGCGATGCGCCTGCCCTACAAGACACGTAGCCGACACGGCTGCCGCTACACGCAGAATTGGAAATCCGGAACTTAATTGTCGGGCATCTTCTCGGGCATCGTCACCCACTTGCCGCCCTGCGAAGTGAGAATCGGCAATTCTTCCATCATGAACTGCGTTTTGCCGAGGGCGCCGATCATCTTGATGCCGGTGGCGTGATAAAACCACGCGCTCATCTCTTCGCCGGTGTGACAGCCCCAGCTCTGGACGTAAGCGTTCTTCGCGAAAATGTTGGCGTGGATTTGGCGCAACTCCGATTCGTGCAGGAACGATTTCGACGCGCTGTCGACGTTGCTGCTGTAATCAAACATGAAACAGGCGCGGTTTGAGTGCCCGAAATATTCGAAGCCCGCCACCTTCAGCCGTTTTCGGTCCTGACCGTTGTTCAGGTAGTTGATCACGTCGTCGCCGTTCTTAAACCAGACGAGCTTGAGATTGAATTTGTCGCGTACGCTATCGATCAGGCCGATGAGGTCCTGTTTTTCCTGCGACATGCGATCAAGGTAGCCCTGCTTGTAAACCAGCCAGGTGATTGGTGCGTCCGGTCCGAGGCCGTCCCGGAGTTGGTCGGTCCGCAGGCGTGCGGCCCGGACGAAGTTGGCCCACCAATGATCGTGCGGCTGGGCTTTGTATTGCTCCCACTCCTTTAGAGACGGACCGCCGACGAGAAGGACCCATTCTCCCTTCGGGATGTCGCCGGCTTTCGCCAACAGAGGCAGGACCGACATTAAGCAAACCAGGAGCAGACGTTTCATGCCAAATCGAGGGGTAGCAGTATTTATGCAGGAAACGAAAATCTGCAACTTTGGGTAGAGGCGATTAACCTCAATCAGTCCGAGCCGGACCGGCGCTTTGGCGGTTCGGTGAATGGAGCCGGCGGGAGCCGAGCGACATGGACGGGAAAGCCCGACAGGGTGAGCGAGTGGGAACGAGCGAATCAACCGCCGCTACCTACAACTCGTCGCGCACGAGGTCCTGCCATGTTTGCCGTTTTCGGATGAGTTCGGCCTTGTCGCCACGGACAAGAACTTCAGCGGGTAACGGTCGCGAATTGTAATTCGACGCCATGGTGAAGCCGTAAGCGCCGGCGCTCATGATCGCGAGCAGGTCGCCTTGTCCCACATCCGGCATTTCGCGATCGAGAGCGAAAAAATCGCCGGATTCGCAAACCGGTCCGGCGATGTCGATCTTTTCTTTCTTCGTGTTAGCGGCCGTCTTTTTCACCGGAGCGATTTCGTGGTAGCTCTGGTACAAGGCGGGCCGAATCAGGTCGTTCATCCCGGCATCGACGATCGCAAACCTTTTCGGGCCGGCCCTCTTAATATAGAGGACGCGGGTGAGCAGAATCCCGGCGTTGCCAACAACGAAGCGCCCGGGTTCGACCAGGACACGAAGGCCGAGTTCGCGCAGGGGCGGAATAATCGCGTTCGCATAATCTCGCACGCTGAACGCGGACGATTCGCGGCCGTGATCGTGCCACCATTTACCCGAACCGCTTTCCAACGCGCGCCGGTAAATGATTCCCATACCGCCACCGATGCTGAAGAACTTGATGCCGTATTTTGATTTCAGGTCGCGGGCAAGCGGCGCCACCTTGTCAATTGCGGCGGCGAACGGTCCCGCTTCGGTGATTTGCGAACCGATGTGCATCTGCACGCCGACGATGTCGACGTTGCGCATTTTGGCGGCGCGTTGGTAAACCGCTGGCGCATCGGCCAGCGCGATCCCGAATTTGTTCTCGTGTGATCCGGTCGAAATGTATTTGTGGGTGTGTGGATCGACATCCGGATTGACCCGCAACGCGATCGGCGCCCGCCCGTTCTTCTCGGCGGCGATCTTGTCGATAAGTTCGAGCTCGGCTTCGCTCTCAACATTGAAACTGCAAACGCGCTGGTCGAGTGCATACTCGATTTCGTCTCGCGATTTTCCGACACCGGCGAACGTGCACTTTTGCGAATCGGCGCCGGCGTTGATCGCACGGAACAGCTCGCCGCCCGAAACGATGTCGAACCCGGCGCCGGCGCCTGCCAGGAGTTTCAGGACCGCGCAGTTCGAGTTGGCTTTAACCGCGTAGAAAATCAGGTGATCGAGCGGCGCAAGGGCGGCGTCGAGCCGGGTGAAGTGATCGAGAATCGTCCCGGCGCTGTAAACATAAAGCGGCGTGCCGAAGTCCGTCGCGGCCCGGACAAGATCGACACCTTCGCAGTAAAGATTGCCGTCGCGATAACCAAACGAGTGCACGGGGCGAATGTAGCAGACGTGTTTGTTATGGCATGGACCAAGTAACCGCGCGGCTGGACAGCGTCGGGTCGTTGGATTACGAGTCCCAAACCCGCGAAGCATGGACGCGACAAGCATTTACTTCCTGATCTTCGGCGCGCTCACCATCATTGGCGGCGTGATCGGATATGTAAAAGCCGGCAGTTTGCCTTCGATCATCGCCGGCGCGATCACGGGCATCTTGTTGCTGGTTGCCGGCTGGATTTTGCCGGCAAATCGGGCAGCTGGACTCGTCGTGGGTCTGGTGGTTTCGCTTTTGCTGGCCGGGCAATTCGTTCCGAAATTTATCCGCACCGGGAAAGTGATGCCGGCCGGTCTGATGTCCATCTTAAGCGTGATCGGCATCGTGATGGTGATTCTCGCCTGGTTGAAGAAATAATCGGTGGCAAAACTTCAACTACGCACGTTGCGACGGGTGGTCGTTTTTCTCGCGGCCGTTCTGTTCGTGCTGATTTTGTATCGGTGGATTTCGCAGGAGCGATTGCAATACTTCGCGCCGCGCGAAGAAATGACCACGCCGACGCCGGAGCCATCGCCCACGCGACCGCCGCCGATTGGCGGTAAACTCGATACCGGCCGTTTGTTCAACGGCATCACGCTCCACGCCACGGTGGAGCCGACTCCGGGCGCGGATGCAACGACCGAGCGGGTCGATCCGGAAAGTTACGTTTTGGAATTGAAATTGAAGCCACGTGTTCCGCTGCCGAACCGAACGATCGAGGAACTTTCGAAAGTGAACCCGAAATTGCCGGAATTGTTGCCTGCACTATCGACAACGCTTCCGGCCGAGCCGGTCTCACCGTTGTTCGCGCAGCTTTACGACACGAAGATCAGGATGCTCCGCGAAAATCTCAGCCGACTGGACGCGCTGCTGTCGCGCCATAACTTTTTCGACTGCCAGACGATTTTGCAGCTGCAACATCCTCAAACACATCGCAAAGCGTTGCTGCTTCAAGCGGACATGGATGTTGATGCGGACGGCTCCGACGGCGATCGGATGACGGTTGGGACGGGCGCGCCGACGAATTTCAAACCGTTCACCAGTTACCGGTGGTCGAAGAAAACTGCGCAGCCGAATCCGTACCTGGCTGCGACCCAGGACAAGCTAAAACGCGCCGAAGATGAATTAGCGGCAAAAACCACGAGCCCGGATCGCAAACGCGATTTGCGAAACGCGATCACACAATTGCGCGCGGAAGTGACGACGCTCCAGAAATATAGCTTCCTGATCGGCACGACCGATCCTTATATCGTTATTCCGGGCGCGTTTGCGCACGACCGCGACGGCGCCAAGACTGGCGATTACTCGCTCGTGATTTTCGGTGATGGAATTTATCCGGCCATTGTTGGGGATATCGGCCCGAACGATAAAGTGGGCGAAGCCTCGTTTCGGATCGCCAAGGAAATCAATCCGCAGTCCACGCCGTACAACCGTCCGGTCAGCGATTTAACAGTTACGTATCTTATTTTTCCGGGAACGGCTGATACGCCCTTTGGTCCGCCGGATCTGGACAAGCTCCAGGCGCGCTGCCAGAAACTAGTCGATGAAATCGGCGGCGCGACGGTGTCGTTGCATCATTGGGAAAATATTATTCCTCCACCACCGAGCCCGACTCCGACTCCGTCGCCAAGTCCATCCGCAACATCGGGCTCGTCCGCACCACCTACCGGTTCGACATCGCCGACCCCTTCTGTTTCGGCGACGTTTGCCTTTCCGCTGCCGAGTGCCGGCCCGAGTAAGTAGCGTTGTTCGCGTGCTCGAACTCGAACGCTTTTGGGACGATTCTTGGTTCGAACCGTTGCGCTTTATTGCAAAACGGACAAGCTAGGTGGTTCTTTGCCCTGTGGTGTAATGGTAACACAGCGCCCTTTGGAGGCGTTATTCTTGGTTCGAGTCCAAGCGGGGCAGCCACGTAAAAGCGTCTTCGACGCTCACGTGGCTACGCCACCAAGAACTACACATAAACGTAAAACACATTTCATCCATAACATTCCGCGACCACGTGACGCGAAGCGTTTTACGCGGTTCGAGTCCAAGCGGGGCAGCCACGTAAAAGTGTCTTCGACGCTCACGTGGCTACGCCAGAGTGCGCTTTCGTTCCCCGCTCAATGGGAAATTTTTCCGAAAACTTCCGACCCAGCGGGCGGAGAAATCATCGGGTGAAATGGAGAAAAGCCAATTGTCGGGATCACGCCAATGTTGGACGGCGTAAACGAAATTATTTCGTGTTCGGATGCCGCGTCGATTATCAGGGGCGAACCAGCCGCTGTCGCACGTGCAACTTCAACCATGTGGTCGAGCTGCCGATCGTCATGCGACGGATCATGATGGAACAGAAGCAGGCGTCGTGCGCCCGACTCAATTGCAAGTTGAACGCTTTCTGGCAGACAACCGTGACCCCATCCAACTCGATTGGCGTACTCCTTGACGGTGTATTGCGTATCCAGAATCAATAAGTCTACGCCGCGAATAAATTCGATCAGTGCGCCCTGGGCGGACCCAGTTTTCTGATCGCCTTCGGACCGATAAGGTTCGTGGTCGGGCAAATAGGCAACGTGTCCGGCCGGGCATTCGATTCGGAAGCCGGTGCATCCGCCGGGGTGATTCAGTGGCGTCGTCCGAACAAGCAGATTTCCGAACTTCGTCGCATCCGAAGAAAGCTCATGGACTGCTTCGAGACCGCGCATTTGTTCCAACCCAACCGGGAAATGCAGCGGCGTCATTTGCGTTGCCAGCGCGCGCTGCAATTGCTCGCCGCGACCGCACGCGCCGAAAACCGTGATCCGATTCCTGGACGAGTAACCGGGAGCGAAAAAAGGCAGCCCTTGAATATGATCCCAGTGGCTGTGGGAAAGAAGCAACCTTGCCTCGACTGGATTTCCGTGCGCGTTTTGAAGCAGTTCATCGCCAAGGCCCCGAATTCCGCTTCCTGCGTCGAGGATCAACAGTTGATCGTCGCAACGAATTTCCACACACGATGTGTTGCCGCCGTATCGCATGTTTTCCGGAGCTGGAGCGGGTATCGAACCGCGAACGCCGCGGAACCGGACCGTTATTTCCCCGATTTCACTCACGGCTCTTCTCCCTCCGACGGTATCGGCAGCATAATCCGAAAGGTTGTTCCGGCCGGGCTGCTCTCGACCGTGATCGTTCCGCCGTGGGCATCGACAACAGTCTTGGCGATGGCGAGTCCTAATCCGGTGCCGTTGGTTTTTCCGTCGGTGACGAACGGTTCGAAGATTTTCGGCAGCAACTCGCTACGGATTCCGTGGCCAGTATCACTCACCTCGAATTGAGCTTCCGACTCGATTTTTCGCACCGAGAAACGCAGGACGTTTTGCTGACCGGCCTTCATCGCTTCCCGCGCGTTCTTGATGAGATTTCCGAAAACCCGCAGCATGCGATGACGATCGATTCGCACGGATCCGGTGAAATCGACTTCGATCCGCACGTCGCAACCGGACCGGCACTTGGAGAAATCCGGCTCGAGCTGGCGCACGAAGTTTTCCACGTTCACCAGCTCGAGTTTGAGCTGCGTTTCGCCACGCGAATAATCCACCAACTCGCGAGTCATCGCGGCCATTCGCTCGATTGCGTCTCGAATATGTGACGCCATCTGCCTCGTCCCTTCGTCAGCCGTGTTCATCTGGATGATCCCGCAGGCGCAGAGAATCGTGCCGATCGGGTTGTTCATGTCGTGAACGATGGAGCTGATCGTTGTTCCGATGAGCGAGAGTCGCTCGCTGCGCATCATTTGCTCGATGAAGTGCTGATTATTTTGCCGGAGCCGCTGGGTCACCGAGTGCGTGAAATTCGTAAGAATTCTTTGCGGCGCGAGTTGGAGCAGCAGGTCCCAGGTCGGACGATCGATTCGCCCGAGAGTTGTCGTTCCAACTGCGGTCGCCTGAGCGGAGCGCTTGCCGCTGTCGACCAGCGCCATTTCGCCGAAATAGTCATTGGCCGGCAAGTAGGCGAGCGTTTCCTGCTTACCACCGCGACCGCGTTTTGAAATTTTGATCGACCCTTCTGCGATCAAATAAAGGCAATCTCCCGGCTCGTTTTCCTCGAAGAGGACATGATCCGGCGCCAGAGTTAGAACTTCAATGCGCCTGGAAATCGTTTCGAAAACCTCCGGACTGAGATCGGCAAACAGCGCGTTCTGGGCAAAAACAGTGGTTTGATTTCCGATCGATATCGGCGGGGCCACCACCGCGGGGCTGCCGGATGACCCTCGACGGCGCGGGCGCGCTGACTCGACTTGATGAGTCGCGATCAACCAGTTAACGAAGAGGTATCGTTGGGAGCGCCGCTCAGACGAGAGTACTTTACACTCTCCATAATCGCTTTGACTTGAGCAGCGATTTCGTCAGGTGCGAACGGCTTTCGCAAAAAACCAGACAGCCCGGCCGTCATCAACCTCTCCAGCCTTTCGTTTTGAATGAAACCGGTGCACAGCATGACGGGCACGTCGGGCCGGATTTCGCGCAGACGATGAAAGGTTTCTTCACCGTCCATGAACGGCATGGTTAAATCGAGTATCACGAGTTGATACGTGAGCGGGCGGCGACGGAACAAGTCGAGACATTCGAAACCGGACTGGGCGGTGGTTACGTGATATCCTGCGGTGGTCAGAAGCTGTTTTACCAGTATCTGCCCCATCTCTTCGTCATCGACGACCAGAACTTGTGGTTTGGTCACCGGCATATCGGCAATCTTTTTTGGTTTTACAAACGCGGCTAGCTCAGGATGGATCGCCATTTTCTGATGCGTGCCTCCGGCTTGTTCAGCTAACTGCCGCGCAGCCACTTCCGCGCGGTCGATGCTTGAGCGGAGCATGGACAGATATTGCTCACATCCATCGTTTCCTTCCCGCGAATTCGCGATCTCCGCGCTGGTGCCGGAAATGATTTGCAGCAGATTGTTTAGTTCGCTCGATGCTTTGGAGACGGCGTCCTTGGAGAGAAGTTTCTCGCTGTTAGGGGTCGATTGGTCGTCCGAGTTCACAGTCTATTCATTAGCATCAGGGATGCCCTTTGATGGAATTTATACGGGTGGCGGTGTGCCAGATTGGCGCGTTTGCGTCTGTATCAAATCGCTCGAATCCGTTCGCAATCGACTAGAATCGGCCTATATTTCCAACCCCGCCTTATGAACGAGCTCCGAGTTGATAATCTTCACGTCGCCATCGGCGATCAGCAGATCGTACGGGGCCTTAGCCTGGCCGTCCCGCAAGGTGAAGTGCATGCCATTATGGGCCCCAACGGCTCCGGTAAGAGCACGCTGGCCAAGGTCATGGCCGGTCACCCTGACTACCAGGTCACCAAAGGCAAGATCACCATGGATGGCGAAGACGTTCTGGGAATGGAGGCCGACGACCGTGCCCGAAAAGGTTTGTTCCTGGCGTTCCAATACCCGAGCGAAATTCCCGGCGTGACGATTGCGAATTTTCTGCGGGCGGCTTTGCAGGCGCGTTTGCCCGAGGGCGAAGAACTCGAAGCCACTGAATATTACGCCAAGCTTTACGAAAAAATGGAGCTGCTCGGAATGGATCGCTCGTTTACGTCGCGCGCGGTCAATGAAGGTTTCTCCGGCGGCGAAAAGAAACGGACCGAAATTTTGCAGCTTGCCATGCTCGAACCGAAATACGCAGTTCTCGATGAGACCGACAGCGGTCTCGACATCGATGCGCTCAAAGTTGTGGCCCGGGGCGTTAATACGATGCGGGGAGCGAACCTCGGCATCCTCTTAATCACGCACTATCAAAGACTTTTGAACTACATTGTGCCCGATCACGTTCACGTTATGGTCGCCGGTCGCATTGTCCGCAGCGGCGGTAAAGATTTGGCGCTCGAGCTTGAGGAGCGCGGATATGATTGGGCGCGCGAATCTGCCGGCGAAATGGCAGTAACCAGATAGGATCGACAATGAAACCCGAAACTAAAGCCGTCGATATCGACCGAGGAATCGGCGATTTCGCTTACCCCGAGGTCCACGTGCGCGACGCGGGGGCCGGGCTAAGCGAGAAAACGATCCATTACATCTCCGATGTGAAAGAGGATCCCGATTGGGTGCGCGAGTTTCGTTTACGCGGTCTGAAAACATTTCTCGAAAAACCGCTCCCGACGCATTGGGCGAGCAAAGATCTTGAGGCGATCGATTTCGACAAAATTCGCTATTACCTGTCGCCTGGCACAACGACGAAGCGGAGTTGGGATGAGGTGCCGGACGATATCAAGCGCACGTTCGAACGGCTGGGCATTCCGGAACAGGAACGAAAATTTCTCGCCGGCGTGGAGGCACAGTTCGACAGCGAAGCCGTTTACTCGAACATCAAGAAAGCGGTCGGTGAACAAGGTGTGATATTCATCGGTTCGACCGAAGGGCTAAAAAAACATCCGGAAATTTTCCGGAAATGGTTTGGCAAAGTCATTCCGATTGCCGATAACAAATTTAGCGCGCTGAATTCGGCCGTATTCAGTGGAGGCTCGTTTATCTACGTCCCGCCCGGAGTGAAAGTGAAACATCCGCTTCAGGCTTACTTCCGGATCAACGCCGAAAACTTTGGACAATTTGAGCGGACCCTCATCATTGCCGACGAAGGCAGTGAGGTCACTTACATGGAAGGCTGTACTGCGCCGAAGTTCGAGACCACTACACTCCACAGCGCGGTGGTTGAGTTGGTCGCGCTCAAAGGCGCCAAGATTCAGTACATCACCGTCCAAAACTGGTCGGCCAACGTTTTCAATTTGGTCACTAAACGCGGCCTCGCCCACGAAGATGCCGAGATCAAATGGATTGATTGCAATATCGGTTCGCGACTGACCATGAAGTATCCGGGCGTAGTGTTGAAGGGCCGCAAGTCGCGCGGCGAAGTTCTTTCAATCGCGCTTGCCAACAACGGCCAACACCAGGATACCGGCGCGAAAATGATTCATGCCGCGGACGAGACAACGTCGAACATCATTTCCAAGTCGATCTCGATCGGCACCGGCCGGGCGACTTATCGCGGGCTGGTGCATGTCCCGAAACATCTCAAGAATTGCAAAAACAACACTGAGTGCGACGCGCTGCTGATCAACGCGACTTCGCGAACGGACACCTATCCGGCGATTACCGTGCGCGGGACGGGCAATGCCGTTCAACATGAAGCGAGTGTGTCGCAAGTGAGCTCGGAACAAATCTTCTACATGCAGCAGCGCGGTCTGAGCGAAGCCCAGGCAATGAGCTTGAGCGTAAATGGATTTGTGAACGATCTCGTCCGCCAGTTCCCGATGGAGTATTCGGTCGAGCTCAAGCGCTTGATTGAGCTCGAGATGGAAGGTTCGGTCGGCTAGTTCCGGCGAACCTTCTGAGAAATCGACATGTTGTCGGCTACACAGGAGAAGAATCTAAAGACGTCGGGGATCCTCTCGGGGCCGGTCGTGTCACGCGATCTGCCTGACTGGTTTCGCGAACAGCAGTTCGCTGCCTGGAAAAAATTCGAATCGATTCCGCGTCCGACCCGGAAAGATCAATTCTGGCGATTTTCCAATGTTGATCTTCTTGATCTCGCCCGGTTCAAAAGTCCGGGGCCGCTCTCAGAGGACGACCGCGAGAACGTTCTGAAATATTCGCGCGGTCTCGATCAAATCGCGGGGCGAATGATTTTTGCCAACGATCAACTGGTGGAGCGCACGGTCGTTTCTGAGGCTTTGAAGAAACGAGGCGTGATTTTTGAACCGCTCGAACGGGCGATGGTCCAGCATGCCGATTTGTTCAAGAAATATTTCATGTCGAACGAGGCGAAGCTTGGTTCGGCAAAGTTTGCCGCATTGCATCAGGCGATGGTCTTTAATGGGACATTTCTTTTCGTCCCGCGCGGAGTCGAGATCGATCAACCAATCGAAATCTTCCATTGGTTGCGACACGACGACATGTCGATCTTTCCTCATTTACTTCTGGTCACCGATGAGCTGGCAAAGGTCACCGTGATCGAGCGTTTCCAATCGTGCGATCAGCGAGCGGCTGGTTTCGCGTGCGGAGTAAACGATCTCATCGCCGGTCCTGGGGCAAAGGTCACGTATGTCTGCGCACAAAATTGGGCGCCGAAGGTCATCGCGTTGCAAATCAATTCCACGACGGTCGATCACGACGCGTCGGCGATGAGCTTAAATCTGAACGTTGGGGCGCGTTATGCGCGTTTCGAAGGTTTGAACCGATTGGTTGGCGAGGGCGCACGCAGCGATATGCTTGCGGTTTCGGTTGCCACTAACGACCAGGAGTTCGACTCGCGAACGTTGCAAGACCACATATCGCCGCGGACTGCCAGCGATTTGCTTTACAAGAATGCGCTCGACGATAAGGCGCACTGCACGTTCGGAGGACTCATCCGGGTCGAACCGCATGCCCATTTTACCGACGCGTACCAAAAAGTTCGCAATCTCTTGTTGAGCGATGACGCCGAGGCGAACTCAATGCCGGGATTGGAGATTCTCGCCGACAATGTCCGTTGCACGCATGGCGCCACGTCCGGCCAGATCAACGAAGACGAAATGTTTTATTTGCGCTCGCGTGGCATCTCGCCAAAAATCGCCCAACGCCTGATCGTGAAGGGATTTCTAAACGAAGTCATCGAGCGTCTTGAGCAACCGGCAATCGGTGAGCATCTGAACCGTTTGATCGAAACGAAGTTTGCGAGCTGACCGATTGTCCGATCGGTCTGGTCTTACTTAAAGTTCGCGTTCGGCTTCAGCCACGACGTGCCTCCTCTCTACTCCAGCTCATGGCGTCACGATCCTATTTGAGCTGCCGTTTCCCGCTCAATCATAATCAAGGCTGAGAATTCTTTTGCGTCATTGCCGTGCGGTGTTGTATTTTAACGCTCCGCGATTTTTTGGATTTATGGACGTCAGCGGAAACATCAGTGCAGTCCTCGGACAAAAGAGTCGGGAGATTTTCTCGGTGACACCCGACACATGCGTGGACGACGCGGTCAAAATGATGGACGAGAAAAACGTTGGCGCGCTTTTGGTGATGAAAGGCAGCAAGCTCGTCGGAATGCTTTCCGAGCGCGACTACACGCGGAAGGTGATGTTGCGCGGCAAGAAATCGTCCGAAACGAAAGTCTCCGAAATCATGTCGACGAATCTGACTGTTACGAATCCAAACGAAGGCGTGGAACAATGTCTTAGGGCTATGACCGATAAGCGTTTTCGCCATTTACCCGTGCTCGACGGCGGCAAAGTGATCGGCGTCGTTTCGATTGGCGACCTGGTGAAGTACGTGATCTCCTGCCAAAGCGCGACCATTGCGCATTTGGAGAGCTACATCAGCGGCGGATATAGCGGGTAGGTAGCGGCGATTGACCTCAATCGGTCCGAGCCGGACTGGCACTATGGCGGTTCGGTGAATGGAGCCGGCGGGAGCCGAGCGACATGGACGGGAAAGCCCGAGAGGGTGAGCGAGTGGGAACGAGCGAATCAACCGCCGCTACCAAACAAACGGCGAGAGCGCCATGGCTACAGTTTCCAAATCGTTTTCCCGCCTGCGATCGTTCGCACCGCCCGGCCTTTTAGTTTCCAACCGTCGAACGGCGAATTGCGCGACATAGATTGGAACTGGTCGATCCGCACCGTCCATTCGAGATCCGGATCGATCAAGGTAATGTCGGCCGGCGCGCCAGCTGACAACGTTCCGGCATCGAGTCGTAGCAGTCTTGCCGGTTCGACTGTGTACATTTCGATCACGCGGTTGATGTCGATCTTGCGATGCTTGTGGACGAGCAGATCGATGAACAGCCCGAGCTCGGTTTCGAGTCCAACAATTCCAAACGGCGCCTGATCGAACTCGACTTCTTTCTCGAACCCGGCGTGCGGGGCATGGTCCGAACACAAGATTGACAAGGTGCCGTCGGCGATTCCTTCAAGAATTGCATCGATATCCGCTTTCGAGCGCAGCGGCGGATTCATTTTGTAATTCGTATCGAAGTTTTGGATCGCTTCGTCAGTCAGCGCGATGTGGTGGGGACAAACTTCGCCGCTGATTTTGACGCCTCGTTTTCGCGCTTCGCGAATAAGCCGCACGCTTCCGGCGGCGCTAACGTGCTGACAGTGAATGTGATGATCGCAAAGCTCGGCCAGCAAAATGTTGCGCATTATGATCGCTTCTTCCCCGGCGGCCGGCCAACCCGGCAAACCGAGGAGCGTGCTCCAATAGCCTTCGTTCACAACGCCGTTGCCGACCAGGCTGTAATCCTGGCAATGATCGAGCACCGGCAGACCGACCATGCGTGAGTACTCCACTGCGCGCCGCATCAGTTCGTGATTTTGAACGCAGTGGCCATCGTCAGTGATCGCGACAACTCCGGCCCGGCCTAACGAACCGATCGACGCCAACTCTTCGCCTGCAAGATTTTTCGAGATTGCCCCGGTTGGTAGAACCTTCACGCACGCAGCTTCAGCGGCACGATCCTTGATCCAGGCGATGGTCGCCGGATTGTCCGCTGGCGGCGAACTGTTCGGCATGCAGACAATCGTGGTGAATCCGCCGGCCGCGGCAGCGCGTGCGCCAGAGGCGATGGTTTCCTTGTGACCGAATCCCGGCTCGCGCAGATGCACATGGATGTCGATCAAACCAGGCGCGACGATCAACCCCTCGGCATCAACCTCTTCCGTTTCGGATTTGTCCGAGCCGGACTGGCCTTTTCGAATTTCGGATTTTGAGGCGACGATTTTTCCTTCGCTGATGTAAATGTCGCCTACTTCATCGCGCTGGTTCGCCGGATCAACGATGCGGCCGTTGCGAATAATCGCCGCGCTCACGTTGAAATTCCTCCGCAGAGGTAGAGAACGGCCATACGGACGGCGAGGCCGTTGGTAACCTGATCGAGGATAACGCTTTGCAACCCGTCAGCGACTTCGCTGTCGATCTCAACGCCGCGATTGATCGGGCCCGGATGCATGATGAGGCAATCCGGCTTGAGAAGTTTCGCGCGCTCTTTCGTTAGGCCGAAGAGCGTGGTGTATTCGCCAATGCCCGGGAAATATTCTTTGCGCTGACGCTCGTGCTGGATCCGCAAGAGATTCACGACGTCCGCTTCCGGCAACACGTTCTCAATCTTATGCGAGACCTTCACGCCGAGTTTTTCGAACTCGCGCGGAACCAGCGTGCTTGGACCGACGAGCGTTACTTCTGCGCCGAGTTTCGTCAGCCCGAAGATGTTCGAGCGCGCGACGCGGCTGAACAAAATATCGCCGACGATTGCTACACGTAACCCGGCGATCTTGCCGCGTTTCTCGCGAATTGTGTAAATGTCGAGCAATCCCTGGGTCGGATGTTCATGAGCGCCGTCGCCGGCGTTGATCACGCTTGATTTCAATCGTTGCGCGAGAAACTGGGGTGCGCCGGCGGAACTGTGGCGCAATACCAGAATGTCGGCGTGCAACGCTTCGAGATTGCGTGCGGTGTCCTTCAGAGTTTCGCCCTTGCTCAGACTCGACGTGCTTGCGGCAATGTTGATTACGTCCGCGCTTAACCGATGGGCCGCGAGCTCAAATGACGTGCGGGTACGCGTGCTCGGCTCAACGAAGAAATTGATGAGTGTCTTTCCACGAAGCGCCGGAACTTTCTTGATCTCGCGGGTGCCGACTTGCTTGAACGCGTCCGCTGTTTCCAGAACGAAATTGATTTCATCCGCGGAAAGCTCGCGCAGCCCGAGTAAATCTTTGCGGTTCCAGTTCATTCCTTTAGCAGCCAGACGGCGTCCGGTTCGTTGTCGATTTGTTGAAGGCGCACTTGAATTTGTTCGCGTGTCGCGGTCGGCAGATTCTTGCCGACATAATCCGCGCGAATCGGCAGTTCGCGGTGACCGCGATCGACCAGCGCGGCCAATTGAATTCGGGCCGGTCGCCCGAAGGAACTGATGGCGTCCAGGGCGGCGCGGGCAGTCCGGCCGGTGAAAAGAACGTCATCAACGATAATGACGGTTCGCCCTTCGAGCGGCAGTGGAAGTTTCGAGGCGTGAACCATCGGCAGTTCGGCGCGCGTGCCGACGTCGTCCCGATGCATCGCGACATCGATTGTTCCGGTCTCAATCTTGCTTTTGGCGACTTCACGAACGAATTCGGCGAGGCGTTGGGCGATCTCCACCCCGCGCAGCGGGATCCCGGCAAGCACGACCGATTTCAGATCGGTGTTTTGCTCAATGATTTCGTGAGCAATCCGCCGCAGCGCGCGCCGGATTGCTTCGGCGTCCATGATCGGGACACCCTGTATTTGTTTTGTGTTTTTCATTTACGTCCTTCGCGACCTCACTGGATCGCTTTAAAGGCGTACAAAATTCAGGAGGCTGCCTTTTCGGTGCGAGCCTCCTTCAGTCGCTTCGCTCTCCAATTGGAGCGATGTTTCACGATCCAATCGAGCAGCGCTTTTTCAAAGCCGATGTCTTTGCCGGCTTTTTCGCTCTCGATCCATTTGTGTTTCAAAATTTCTTCCCGCTCGGCGAGAAACTCCTTATAGAGCACGGAGTTCGTAACGAACCGTGATTTCTCTTTCTCTGCCTCAATGGAGGGCATGTCAGCAGTTTTTTCCATAAAAATCACAATCGGTCAATAACAACTCACCTCTGACAAAGTATGACGCAGCATCAGCCATACCTATTTAACCCAACCTAATCCGCACAGTTACGCAAGCATTTGCCGAATGCGCTCGGTAATTCTCATGAACGCCTGTGCGACAGGCGATTGCGGATCCTCTGCGACAATTGGCTGTCCACGGTCGCTGGCTTCCCGGGTGGCGATGTCGATTGGAATCTGGCCAAGCAACGGAACACGCAGGCGTTTCGCTTCGCGTTCCCCACCGCCGCTGCCGAAAATGTCGTACCGCTTGTTATCGGACGGCGAAACGAAGTAGCTCATGTTCTCGACCAGACCGAGCACGGGAACGTTTACCTTCTCGAACATGGTCGCCGCTTTTCGAGCGTCGATCAGCGCGACTTCCTGCGGCGTGGTGACGATGATGGCACCTGAAAGCGCAACCGTTTGGACAATCGTTAACTGAATGTCGCCCGTGCCGGGAGGCAGATCGAGAACCAGAAAATCAAGCTCGCCCCAATCGACCTGCCGTAAGAATTGCTGGGTATAGCGCGTCACCATTGGTCCGCGCAAGATCGCCGGCGACGTGTCATCAAGAAGAAATCCCATCGACATTAGTTTCAAATTGTACTGCTCGATCGGGATGATCTTGTTTTCGTCGGTGGCGGTTGGTCTTTCCCGGGTCCCGAACATTAGCGAGATGCTCGGGCCGTAAATGTCGCAATCGCACAAACCGACGCGGGCTTTGCTGTGCTCTAGCGCGACCGCAATGTTCGCCGCGACGGTAGATTTGCCGACGCCACCCTTTCCGCTAGCGACCGCGATTACATGTTTGATCCCGGGAATTCGCTGAGCGCCGACGGGCCCGCCGGCTCCCCCAGGCGGCGCGTGGATGTCGATTAGGACCCTCGCGGTGCGGACACCATTGAGCGCGCCCAGGACCTTTTCGGCATCATTCTTGATGGTTGCTGGAACGTTCGGATCGTTCGTGGCGATGGCGAGCTGCACTTTTACTTCGCCGTTGTCGATGTTGATCCCTTTGACCAAGCCGAAGGAAACAATGTCGCGGCTAAAACCCGGATAACGCACCGTTCGCAGCGCATTCCGAACTTGCTCTTCAGAGATCGACATCATTCCAACCTAAACGCGTGTGCTGGTCAGTAAAGATGCAGCCGCGATTCTTTCTTGAAAATGGAGAGTGACCTGAGCAGCATCAGGGTCATGAACAAACAAATCTCTTTTGCTTTGGTTGTTGTCGGCGTCGCGCTGTTCACGGGATGCGCGATGTTCCAGGAAACGGGTCAATCGGCGCTGGTGGGGACTTGGACGAATTCGCTCGGGACGGTTTGGGCGATCAAAGCTGACGGCACTTTTCAGGTCAGCCTGAACAAGAGCCATCGAGTCGACGTTTGGGGCAAATACACGGCGACCGCCGACACCATGAATATTCAGGAATCGCATGGTTCGCACACTCCGAAGGCCTGCAGAGGTCCAGCGACCTACAAGTTCAGCCGCAACGGCGACATGCTGATGTTCACGAAAGTGAGTGACAAATGTAAGCTGCGGGAAAAGAGCATTCTCGCAGGTTGGACCCCCTGGAAGGGGAAGTAAGTTGGCGATTCAGCAGCGCTGAGGAAGAGCGCAGGCATAGGGGTCGTCCCAATCGTGGCGGAGAGGCGCACTCAGTTGCGCAGGCCGTGTCTGAAGAAAATCCGTTCGCGTTCGATGTCGGCGCCACGACTCAAAAAGAAATCGCGCACTTCCGGAGCGAGATAACTGTCATCGGGCAGCGGATTCACGGCCAGGTAAATCTTTCCGGCCGGCGCCAGGTGCCTTTGCAGATCGCGCAACAAAAAATCCCATTCTTTCACGCCCCAGCGTGCATTCGTCTCTCGATGCCGATCAAAGCCAATCGAAAACGCGGTGATCCAGTCAAATTGTTGCCGAAGATTTGGTAACGGCTCGAAGGGCTTGATTTCGAAAACAATGCGAGGCACACCGAAGATTTCGAGCAATTCTCGGAAAAGAGGCAGCCCGTCCACATCGAGTCCGAGGACCGAATGATTGAACCGTTTTAATATGAAGAGGAAATAGCCGCCGCCACAGCCGAGATCGAGGATGCGCTGAGGCGAGGAGCGGTGCAGCTTTAAGTCCTGGACCCGCTCCCGGTTTACCCGCAACCAGTGATCGACGTCGGCGTACTTTTCGCCCGCATAGCGATTGTGGATTTCTCGCAGATAATTCTGATCAATGCCGGCCAGCACCGGGCCGAACGGCAGGCGAAAGATCGACCGTTGAGCGCGTCGCCAGGCGCGTCGGTAACCTTCCTGACTTACGAGTTTGCCGAGTTTTCGCGACAACTTCATGCGATGGCATCCGCAATTTCTCTCAGCAAACCAGGCCCACGATAGATCAATCCAGTGTAAATCTGGACCAGCTGTGCGCCGGCTTCGAATTTTTCGCGGGCAGAGTCGGCGTCAAGAACTCCACCTGAGGCGATGACCGGGATCTTCGATCTGGCGGCGATGGCTCGAACCAGGTCAGAGGATTTTTGGCGGACTGGTGCACCGCTCAATCCGCCCTGCTGATCCTTGTCAGCGGGAATGGCTGAATGATCGAGCGTCGTGTTGGTCGCGATGATGGCGGCGATGGTATTTGCTTCGCAGGTGCCAATGATTTGTTCGAGTTGATCAGGCGCCAAATCGGGCGCGATTTTAACGACGATCGGCTTGCGAGGGATGACGTTTTTTTCGCCAATCGTGCGCAACAATTCGGCGAGAGCTTCGGCTCCCTGGAGCTCGCGCAGGCCCGGCGTATTTGGCGAACTGACATTCAGCACGACGTAATCGGCGAATTCCCGCAGGAGTTGAAACGAATAGAGATAATCAGCGTTTGCTTCAGTGATCGGCGTGCTCATCGATTTGCCGATATTGATTCCGACCGGGACCTCCGGCCAGCGCCCGCTCCGCTTCAATTTGCCCAGCCTGCCGGCAATCGCATCGGCGCCGTCGTTGTTGAAACCGAGGCGATTGATCAATGCCTGTTGCTCGGGGAAACGAAAAATGCGTGGCTTCGGATTTCCGGGTTGCGCTTTCGCGGTGACGGTGCCGATCTCAACGAAACCGAAACCGAGGGCAGCCCATGCCGGCAGGGCGACGCCATTCTTATCAAGGCCGGCGGCCAGGCCGATCGGGTTCGGGAAATTGACGCCGAAAAGGCTTTTCGGCTTCGACTTCCGAGAAAAGCGCGTGAGGGCGTGCAGAACTGGAACGAGGAGCGAGGCTGCGCGCAAACAAGAAATTGTGAAGTGGTGCGCAGTCTCGGGATCAACTGAAAAGAGCAGCGGCCTAACGAGTCGCTCATAAGCGTTCTTCATTTGCCGATGCAAAACTGACTAAACACGGAATCGAGGATTTGTTCGACTCCAACGGAGCCGATCACTTCCCCGACGGCGCGAAGCGCCTCATTCAAATCCACTGCCATATATTCCGCGGACAAGCCACTAGTCATGCCTTCGCGGGCGCGCTCACAGGCTTCCAAAGCGCGTCGCAAACAATCGCGATGACGCAAATTAATCGAAACCGGATTTTCGGGGCGAAGATTTCCTTTCCCAATGCGGGCGATGATTTCCTCCTGGAGTTCGTGTAGCCCCTCCTGCGTCGCGCATGAGATTCGGATCGCGCTCAAATTCTTCCAATCACTGTGTTCCGGCAGATCGCTCTTGTTGAGGACGACGATTTCATTTCCATTCGACGTCTTTTCCTGAAAATGGGCGGGTCGCGGTGCACTTCGGTCGACAATGTGCAGCCGCAAATCCGCTTGCTTCAGCGAATTTTCGGTCCGCGCGATCCCCTCGAGCTCCACGTCCGATGTCGATGTTCTCAAGCCGGCGGTATCGAAAAACCTCACCGGAATCCCGCGCAGATTCACGATCTCTTCGATCGTATCGCGGGTCGTTCCGTGAGTGTCACTGACAATCACGCGCTCGTAGCCGATCAGGCGATTGAGCAGGCTCGATTTGCCGGCATTCGTTACTCCATAAATCACAATTCGAACGCCTTCGCGCAACATTCGCCCCTGGTCCGCGGTCGCGAGCAGCGCTGAGATTTCCTCGCGAATCGAGTCGAGACGGGTCCGCAATTTTTCGCCTTCGTCCGGCTCGATGCCTTCCTCCGGAAAGTCGATGGACGCTTCGAAGTGAGCGAGAAGGTCGACCAGCGCTTTGCGAATTGATCTGATTTTTTCTCCGAGCTTGCCCTCAAGCTGTTCCGTCGCAGATCGCAGGGCTAAATCGGTGCGAGCGCGAATCAAATCGATGACTGCCTCCGCCTGAGTCAGGTCCATTTTGCCGTTCAGAAATGCGCGCTCGGTAAATTCACCGGGCCGCGCGGCGCGCGCTCCCGCACGTAAACAAGCTTCCAAAACTTTCGCCGTTACCAGGGTTCCGCCATGACAGCTGATCTCGACCAAATCTTCGCCGGTATAACTCGCCGGCGCACGATGGATCGACATCAACACTTCGTCGATCAAGCTTCCCGAGTCAGTGACGATGTCGCCCAAGTGTTGAACGTGCGAACTGAACCGCGATGCCTTTTCTTTGCCACGAAAAATCTGGTCGCCAATAGCAATGGCGTTCGCCCCCGACATTCTGACGATCGCGATTGCCCCTTCTCCGGCTGGAGTAGAGATCGCAGCAACCGTATCCGCGGCGACCGAGTCGGAACTGTCGACGGTACCTGCATGTGAGACCAATCCTACGCGAGCACTTCCTTTAACGCTGCGATGCATTTCTTGTTTTGTTCCATTGTTCCGACGGTAATGCGAAGCCACTCAGGCAAACCGTAGCCAACCAGAGGACGAACGATAATTTTGCGAGCGAGCATTTTCTTGAACACCTCCGGTCCGTTGCCCACGTGGACGAAGACAAAATTAACTGAGCTGGGGACAAATCGTAATTTCATCGCGCTAAACTCTTTTTCCAGGAAAGCGCGACCAGCGTCGACCACTCGTTTTGTCTCGGCGAGGTAATCGACATCTTCCAGTGCAGCCAGCGCAGCGGTCTGGGCGATTCCGTTAACGTTGAATGGTTGCCGGGTCTTTTGCAGAACGTCAATTACATCGTGCCGGGCGATTCCGTAGCCCATTCGCAAACTGGCCAGACCATGAATCTTCGAAAACGTGCGCAGCACCACCACATTTCGGCCGTCACGGATGTAACCCAGCGTGTTCGGGGGATTCTCGCGGAACTCAAAATATGCTTCGTCCAGCACGGTAACGACGTTGTCCGGAACACGCTCGAAAAAGTTGTCGAGCCTGTTCGACGGGATCAATGCACCGGTTGGATTGTTTGGATTCGCGATAAAAATGATTTTTGTTTTGGGCGTGATTGCGGTGAGGAGCGCGTCTGGATCGGGTTGAAAATTTGGTGTGGCAATCTCGATGGTACGGGCCCCGAACAGAGCGGCGATAAGCTTGTAAGCAACGAACGCGTGCTCAAACGTGATGACGTCGTCGCCTGGTTGCAGAAAAGCGTGTCCGACGAATTCGATGATTTCGTTTGAACCGTTTCCGAGGATGATATTTTCGCGAGCCCATCCGAGTTTCACCCCCAGTGCGCTGCGCAACAGAAATCCGCCGCCATCCGGATAAAGTTGCGCCGAATCGACTGCGGCTCGCATCGCCGCCACAGCTTTCGGAGATGGACCGAGAGGGTTCTCGTTTGATGCGAGTTTGATGATTTCGTCTGGGCGAACGCCGAGTTCCCGCGCAGTTTCTTCGATCGGCTTGCCAGGTTCGTAAACTCCGAGAGCGTGCAGTTGCGGATTTGCCCGGTCCCAGATCGAAGTCATTGGCGCAATCTAGACGGAATCGTCAGGCGGAAAAAGAGTTTCGGGACGGTCAATTTGTCTCGAGGTCCGGCGGCGCACTCAGAATAACGGGTTGATCGTAATTTTTGAGTTGTCACCAAATCATCAAATGTGGTGTGATGCCTGACAACGGTTTAGGAATTATCGAATCTAACAAGAAATCAAAACCAACACCCCACATGAAAACGCTTAAGTCGCAGGTCCCTTTTGCCGCCCTTTTTTTTCTTGCCATTTGCGGGGGAAATCGCTAGACGGGAACTGCTCAGTTTCAGAAGGCATAAAAATTGTTATTGACGGTGCGACGCAATTATGAGAATTATGGGAATTAGCAAAACCAATAGTATGAACTACCAAATCCGTTGCACAACTCTCGCCGCCGTAGCCATCTTCTTGGCTCTTACAAGCTATACCAGCGCATCCGTTGTCGATCTTGGCTCTGCCGCCGGTTTCTCGGTTCTCACTTACAACAGCAACAACACATCTGATTCCGCGTTTCAGGGGGGGCCGATCGGCGTCGTCAACGGTAACTGGACCCAGAGCGGCGGCGGACAAACGAATACTCAGCAGCCGACGACCGTCTATCTCAGCCCCGGTTTCACCAACAATGGCCCCGCGGTCGAGAAAACCGTCTATAACGCATCCCTATTGAATTCGGCTTGGACGGATGCAGTCAACGCATCCGCAGCGCTCGCCTCGCTTGCGCCGACGCAAACCTTCGGAGCAATTACGAGCGGTATGACGATTAGTGAGTCGACGAAGGGCGACTACGTTTTCAACATCTCCAGCATCAACCTGAACCAAAGCGCACTTGTATTGAGTGCTCCGGCAGGTTCGGAATTTGTGCTGAACATTTCGGGCAACATCACACTGAACGGCGGCAGCCAAGGCAACGGCATACTTTTAGCCGGTGGTCTGAAATCAAGTGATGTGTTTATCAATCTGACCGGTGCTAACAGCAATTTGACCACGACTGGCGGTGGAAATGCCCAGCAGATTTTCGGCACCGTTCTGGCCACCGGTATAAACGCTTCGGTCAATCTCCATCCAGGTGAAATCAACGGCGAGATCATCGCTAGAACGTTGACCACTTCCTCTGGCGCCCTCGCCGTGGTTCCAGAAGTTACGCCCAGCTCGGTTGTTTTTGGATTCATTGGTTTGGTGGTCGCCTTCGGCTCACGGCGCACCCTAATGGCGCGAGTTCGCGCGCTTGGGAAGGTGCCTGTAAGTTAAGCGCTGCCTCCGCTTGTTTGTTTGCCTGAAACGGCGCTCGATTGAGCGCCGTTTCTGTTTTCTTCTTCGACTCAGCGTTAGAGCGTTCGCCTGAGGCCAGCCCGAATCTTAATACATATTCGAGAACAGATTGTTATTCAGATCCCGCACATAAGTGTCGGTCCCGTCGCTATTGGCCGCAAGAGTCAATACGCTGCTTCCAGAGAGGTTAATCTGACTAAGTTAGCATTCGTCGACAGCTCTTGGGGGGTACTTTGGTTCTGGGGATTACGCAGAAGTATAATCGGAACGACCGCGGGAGAGCAGTAAACACCTACCGCAACCTGCTCGCTCAGCGAGCCGAGCGGGCCTTCCGATCCGGTTGGGGTGCTGAGAATGTTTTTTACGTAATCTTTTGTAGCGATCTGGGTGAAGCTGCACGCGCGCAAACTTTCCATTCGCTGCTGAAGCACCATCGTTGCAGCAGTTGTCTCTTTTTGCGTTTTGAGCGCGCCGAGTAAACGCGAGTTGGTGCCGAAGACAGCTAATCCAAACAGGACGGCTACTGCTATCGCAACGCAGAGCTCCGGAAAGGTAAAAGCCGCTTTCGCTTCAAACTTGGTCGGCCAGTGTTGCATAACTGACGCGCCATTCGAAGTTAGTAGACGACATAATTACCCTTCGTGTCTTTGTGGGTCGGATCGGAGTTGTCTTCGAACCAACTCGCATAGGCATAATTGCCGATTGCCGGGTTGCTGCTTCCGCCGCTGAGTGCTTCATCGTAGTGAAAGCTCCCGCTGCCACTGATCGTGAGATTGCTTCCAGCGAAGGCGCCGGTGTAATCGCCGCTGCCCGAGATTGTCCCGGCATATCCGGGCGCGTTCACCGTTCCCACAAAAGTCCCTGAACCGGAATCGGTAAACTTGTTATTTCCGATGCCAACGAATGAATCGGTCGCGGCTGTGCCATTTTGGTTATTGTAGGAACTGCCGCTAACCGTGAGGTCGCCGTCCACGATCCAGGTGACACTAGTTCCGCTAGACTGGGTAATCATCCCGCTACCTGATGTAGTGAATTTCCCTTGCACCCAAATGATCACATTACTATTCGACGAACTTGCAACGGGTGGGCTACCGGTTGTGGTGGGGTTGATAGTGAACGACTTTCCGCCCGGAACGGTAAAGTCGCCATTAATGATGATTAATCCGGGCGATGAAGCAGTTCCGTTCGCGGTGATCGCCGTCGGCACGCCACCGCTGCTGTAAGCGGTGCTGGAATTAAAAGAATAGTTTGTAGTGGTACCACTCCACGGATTTTGATAAGTCCAATTATAGTGGCCTGAATTTCCCGATACAGCGGTAGGATCCGTAGGCGTGGGCAGGCTGACAACTGCGGGCGTCGAGACCTGTCCCAGCACATCCTTCACTGGCGGATTGCCGCTGTTAGCATTGACATTTGTAGGCGCATTACCGCTATAAGTGACTCCGCCGTACACATAAGTTTGCCCAGTGTTGGCGAACTTCGCCTGATTGCCGGTGGCTCCCTCGGCAACAAGCATTGGATTGCTGGCATCGCGAAACGCCGAGGACCATTGACCGTTTGGCGAGCTGAACGCATCCACGCTGCCTCCGCCGGTCATTGCCAGCCAGTTTGAAAGCGTGATAGCTCTTGCGCTGCCACCTTTAGGGACTGGTTGCAGAATCGCTTCAATCGTTCGCGTAGGGCCAAGACTGCTACCGCCTTTTCGATTGGCTCCGCCATACAAATTCATAGCGATCGTGTTGCGCAGATCGCTATCTAATCGGTTACTGGAAACGCGTTTATACACCGAGTTAGCCTGAAAAGCGGCCTGACCGGTCGACCGGACTCGGTACCACGAACCGTTCGAATTAGACAGCGTACCCCACGTATCAATCGTAACCCAGGCGTTAACAGCCGTTGTTCCTTCCGTATTCGGATAGCTGATACTAAGATTGGCTGAAGGAAGATAATAATAATGGCTCGTATCGGGTGGCGGGGAACCGCTGCCAACCGCGTTGCCGCCAGTCGGCTCGTAGGTATAACCTAGTACGGGGCTGCTTGACGGAGCAGGAGTAGGCAGCGTGCTATTAACGGTCTTCCAATTGGTCCACGGGTTGGGGTTGGGCGAGGCGCTGGGGCTGGCGCTTTGGTTCAATGCCCGGACAGCGGCGTCGATGCCCATTTCCGCGCCGGTCAGCGACTGTTGCCAGGCCGCAGTCTGCACTCCTGCGCCGGTGTTCTGCGAAGTGATATAGAGACTGGTTGCACAGATCATCGTCAGAATCGTCATCGTCATTAGCGCGATGACTAAGACACTGCCTTTGTCATTGTAGGTTTGATCGTTTTTCATAAAACCATTATCTAGCTGATGCGTTTCGGAGGAATGTCTTGCAAGCGACGGTTGTTGCTTTCTCATTTTCCACGAGCGAATAGGTTCCACCGGACTTGAAATAAACGTTGCCCACCGTTGTAGGATCAGTTGCCGTACCGTTTATTGCGTACCAGTCTCCGTTGGAGCCCACGCTATTAGCCGGTGCTGTATCCGGATTGTTCAGTCCGCTCCACCATGTTCCGTTTCCTGCATTGTGCGTAAATGTCGGGAAAAACATGATGCTGCAGCTTATCCAGTTCGTAAGATCGGTGTCGGTTACCGCGAAACTCGCAACGTTCTGCGCGATCGGTGTGATCGTATCGCTCAAGACCGTCCCGCCGGAATTCTGGACGATTACTTCGCGCGTGAAATTCGTTCCACTTTGCTGATAGCTTACAGTTACACTACCTGAGCCATAGGTAATGACTCCGCTTGAAAGTGTGGGCGTGTTAGGGGCAGCGCTGCTACTGGTTGAGCTATAGTATACGGGGAGACTCAAAATCAGAGCCATTGTGCCGGAACTTGCTGCCACCCAGCTTCCGCTTACGAACGATCCAGTGCCAACGTATGGTGTCGGTGTGGCGGTGCCTGGAACAGTGCCCGAAGTCGCGCGCCGGCAATCCATGGCGACATAATCGAGGACCCGTAACTCATTGCCTTCTGTGGTGGAATAGGCTTCAGTTGCGGCGTAACTCTTTTGCAGCGAGACGCCCGCAGCTACCACGGCTGCCAGGATAAGCACGCCACAGCCGACACTGACCATCAGTTCAGTGAGAGTGAAGGCCGCATATTTTGTTTTGGTAAAAATCTTCATGGTCCCAAATTTCCCTTGCCGAAGACTGACGAAAGTTCTCGGTTTCGCGTACGGCCGTTGGCGCTTGTCCACGAGAGCCTGATGTCGACTTGGATAAGATCGTAGTTCGTGGCAATGCTTGAATTTGATTGAGCAAGAGTGGGTGACGTGGAACCGCCACTACGAGTCCATTGGTTGGGCGTCGATCCGTCACCCGGATACCCTGTGCCGCCTGTGGTAGTCATGTTTCCACTCACAGTCACGGTTTCGGTCAGACTTGAACCAAGCTGCGCTTCGGAAGTCGTCACGGTTCCAACAATATCGGCCGCTGTCATAGTTGACGGACTCGTGGTTCCCGAGGCGACGTTGCTGGCGGCGTTGCTGTAGTAAATCCCTCGAAACGCCTCCATGCGTTGCTGCAGCATCATTGACGCGGCGGTCGATTCTCTTTGCGCCCTCAATGCCAGGAGCAACCGCTCATTGGTGGCGAAAGCGGCCAGTGCAAAAATGACGGAGACCGCTACCGCCATTAGGGTCTCGACGATAGTGAAGCCGTCGGCTGTTCGTAGTTTTTTGCCAGAAAGGAGCATAACGATCTGAATGATCGGGACCTATAAAAGCAATAAATATGCCGATTTACTGCGAATTCACCCTTTACCCCGGTGCCGGAGCCGGTGGAGGGCAACGGCGGATCCAAGCACGAGCACCGCGGGGCCAAGCCCGGCTGCCTCTGGCACGTCGATTCCGCCATAAATTGCCACATTGGCGAACTGCACCTCGTTCGTGCTGTCGGTGGCGTTCCAAGCGAAAAACTTAAAGGTGGCCGTCGTTATGTTGTCCGCAAACGTTACCGGAGTGAAGTTGAAGGTGTAGTGGGTCATGGGTGCGTTTTGGGGTGTCCAGGCAAAGCTCGCGTACGCTGTCGTTGATCCATTTAGGAAGAGATCGACTTCCGCCAGCATGGGAGCAGTCGCACCGTTCTTCAATGAATCGAAGGTAAGTTGATCCAGAGAAAGAACGAACCCTGGATTGGCAGTGATCGTGAACGCGGTGAAGACATTTGGATCGAGTGTTCCGGCCGTTGGCCAATTCTTGCTGCCGAAGACGTCTGAGTTACTGGTGCCGGTTAGTCCGCCATTCCGAGTGTAATCGCTCAAGGTCGCGTTGGATGGCTGGCCATTCGTTTGGTTCGCGGCCAAACCGTTGTTCGGCCCCGGGCCTGGAAAATCGTAGGTGTAGATCAGGCTGGCTTTGGTGTTCGACCATGCCAAGACAAGCGTGATCGCAGCGAATAAGCCTGGCCTGAAAATTCGGACTCCCATAGGCATGGAGGCTCTTGAGCAGCTTGCAGACCATTGGTCCTCCGGCCCGGTCCGTGCTGAGTTCTAGCAGCATGGTCCGCCTCCTTCTTGGCTTTTGGTTTTTCGCGAGCGTCAGCTGCCTTACGGCTGGATTAGCTCCGCTCACTATCAAAGAGGTGAGTTTGATGCTGCGGTCCGGTTATTCGAGCGAGGCGGTGCTCCAGGAGCTGTCGAAAAGGAAATTTGCCGACACGCTTGATCCGACCAGCGAAGAGCAACTTGTGAAAGCCGGTGCCACTCAATCGTTGATCAACACGTTGGAGAGTGGGGTTTATCAATTATCGGCCGCGGAAACTGCCGCGGCTGCGGAAAAGCAAAAATCGAATGCGGAAAAAGTTTCTCGAACAAATCTGGAACCTCAAGCGACAAGCCAGAGCGCCCCAACGAAGCCCGCGTCGCCGACTGAAGCTCAAGTGGGTGGTGACCTGTACGATCATTTCAAAGACGATCTAGTCTACTGGCACGAGGGGAGTTTGGTTCCGTTCGATGACGAAACGCTTCAGAAGAAAAAGTTCTATCTCCTGTTCTTTTCTGCGATTTGGTCCAAGGAAGGACGTCAATTTACGTCGCGACTAGTCGATTATTACAACCACGTGGCTCCTCAACATCCTGAGTTTGAAGTGGTCTTCTTCAGCGTCGATCGCTCAGCGTTTGCAATGGAGAATTACATATCACAAACGAATATGCCGTGGCCGGCTATCGCTTTTGACAAACGCAGCGGTAAAGCCGGCGGGATACAAAGTTTGGTTCGTGAGATACCACATCTAATCCTCGCCGACTCAACGGGCAAAATCCTTTCCGACAGCGGCAACGATCAGCCCAACCTCGACAAGGTTATGATTGATCTCGACAAGGTTCTTGCCGGAAATTAGTCGCGATTTCGCGCCGCGCGGCGGTCGACACCCGAACTCTTCGTAGCGCTGGTTCGGCTAATACGGCGACTCGGCCGTTACGGGCTGACGACTGGGACCGAAGGCGTCTGAAAAGATGTCATCGCGCTGCCATTGTCAGCCAAGTGCGGGTCTTGGTCGTAAATCGAATCTGTCGGGTCGTTGCTGAAAGCGCTGATCTCAGCAACGGTGAACGCATCCTGACGCTTATTTCGTTTCCAGCGCAGTGCGACGTAGCGGGCGGTGCTGACCGAAAAGTTGACCGTTACCATCCCTTTCTCATCCGGGAGCTCGACAACGGATCCCGCCGGTGTGGCGAATCGAAGATCAGTCGGATCTTTGGGCAGTTCGTTGAGCAAAAACACCTCGAGCCTCGCGTCTTCCGCTTTAAAAGCTGTACTGACGCGATGCAGTTGCGCGCTCTTGGCCAACTCCACGATCACAGTCGGTGACGCATCCGATTCAGAGAATTGGAAAACCGTCTGCAGATCGTTATCGATCATCCGCGCGCTCAGCATTTTCGGCCCGGAGCTGGTGTAGGCGATTCGCGCTCGAGCTTGCGATTTAGCCCAGTCAAATTCTCGGGGGGCGGTGCCGCGAACGATCACCGGGCGAGACACCTCAACGTCAGACGCCTGGTCGTTCTGCGCTCGCGACTTGGGATTGACAGCAAGAATGATGGTACCAGTTGCGAAAATGGCGATGCATCGGACGGCTTGGAATCTCATAGGCAACTGTTCGCCAAAGCTAGGATCGCGCCACGGAGCGCGAACCGCAGTGTGACGGAGATAAGTTCCCCGATCAGCCGCCCTACTTTCGGGCGCGCGGAACTATAGTTCGGCGGTTGCTGATGGTGCCGGTCTGCGCGAAGCCAGCCTCGGCCGGCTCCTCAACTTGACCTGATTCTTCGGTGATTACCGGAATCGGCGGCGGCGTTGAAGCCAGCTCTAGCTTCAGCTCCGAACTCAGATCAATATCAGGCCTTCCCTGATGTTTTTTCAGCAAGTCCAGCTCGCGGTGCATTCGAGCTCGATCATTACAATAAAGCAGGGCCGTTTGGTCCGATATTTTACCGGCCTGGAATGCGTTCGCGAGGCATTGGTCGAAACTATGCCAGCCGTAGGGTGAAGCAGCTTCGACGATTTCGTGAAATGTTTTGCCTTCAGACTCGCCGTAGCGAATTGATTCACGGGTGCGCAAACTGTTGCCGATGACTTCGGTGATGAGATGGCGCGCGCCGTCGACTGTCGGGACCAATCGCTGACTGACAATATAACGAACGGTGTCGGACAACCGATACCGCACTTGTTCTTCTTCGTCCTTTGCGAACATGCCGATAACGCGGTTAATCGTCTGGCCAGCGTTGATAGTGTGCAACGTACTGAAGACCACGTGACCGGTTTCTGCGGCGGTCAGCGCGACCTCCATCGTTTCACGGTCGCGGATTTCTCCGAGCAGAATGACCTTTGGTGCTTGTCGGAGGGCCGAACGCAACCCTTTGGCGAAGCTGTGGAAATCTCGCCCGAGCTCGCGATGGCTGATTGCCGCGCGGGCGTGAGGATGGAGAAATTCAATCGGATCTTCCAGCGTGACGATGTGAATAGCCTGCGTCTGGTTTAGTTCGTTGATCATTGCCGCCAGCGTGGTGGTTTTGCCGCTGCCGGCCGCGCCAGTTACCAACACAATCCCGTTCTTTTCTTTGACGATTTCCGCGAAAATTGGCGGCAGGCCGAGAACCGGTAGATTCGGCACCGTCGATTGCAGTTTTCGCATCACGATCGCCCGGCGCCGGTTTTCCCTGTAAATATTCGTTCGGAATCGGGCGACGTTTTCGATGGCATAACTGCAATCGCACGATCCTGTCGTCACGTATTCGTTTATCAGCCGTTCTTCACCGCCAATGATATGGTCGGCCAAAGCGTCGATGAAAGTGGGCGTGACAAGCGAGCCTGGCGTGTCGATGGCGAACGGCTTTAGTAGTCCATCTACTTCGGCAAGAGGCGGTTTGCCCGCGATGAAAAGCAGGTCGGAAACTCGCTCTCCAATTGCGAGCATGTTTGTGATCAGCGAGTCGACGGTGTTCTTATCCATTCCCGGGCATTCGATCAGAGCTAGGAATATGCCGAAGTGGGAGATTGACTGGCAAGTAGCTGTCGAAAAGGAGAAGCCCTAACGAATTCGCCGCCACGAATCCAAGCTGGCGAACGCTTTGTCGATCAGCTTTTTTTCTTCCGGGAGTAACGGTGCCTTTTGTCCGGTGGCCAGGAATTCGCGCGCTTTTTCGTCGTGCACGGCGGCGAGACAAATTCCGTAGTAAGCACTCACCGCCGGATCTCGCAGTTGGTCTGGAGTTAGCGAGTCCATCACTTTGGTGGCCTCCTTGGCGTTCCCCTTGGTCAAGAGAGAATATGCATAAGTGGTAGTGTAGGCCGCGTTTGATGGCGCTTTCTGGTGGAGCTCTGCGGCGATCCTTCGCGCATCATCGGCGTTGGCGTCTAGCAACAGAGAAATCTGAGCGAGGTTATTTTGCACATTGAGGTCCTCAGGATCGAGTTCCTCCCACCGAACGAGCACTCGATAAATGCCTTGAGTGTCGTTTGCTCTTTCATAGTAGCGATACAAGTCCTGAATAGCGTCCTTTTGCTTGTCCTGATTCTTGGTTAGCGACCAGAGCAGCTCCACCATCTCTTTTTCCCACTTCCATTCTTCCGTCGTGCGCATCAGGGCCATCATGTTGGAACTTTGCGCCGACGCTTCTTTGGTGGCTGCAGCCCATTCGTGTTCCGCTGCTGCTAATTTGTCTTGGGCGCGCAACGCTCGGGCGAGATAGGCGTGTCGCATGAATTCTCCTTGCCGCCAATCGGAGTTCTTTGTGATTTCTTCCAGTTTGCGCCAATCCTTCAGCCGCTCGTAAAGCTCTGCGACTATCAATGGAACCGGCCACTTACTCAAAGTATCGCCCGGTAGATTCTTGATGTAATCGAGCGCGAGCAAATTCAGTCCACTGCGACTCATCCATTCAAGCAGCGCGCCCAACTCCACCGGATTGGAACTGACGCTCGCCTCGAGCTCAGTGAGGTAAGAGGCAAATTCGGGCGCACCGAGTTGATGAACAAAATCCAAGTAGATTAAGCGATCGGTAATCGTAGCGTCCGGATAACCTTGAAGGTCGTGAGCAAGGCCGACCAGTTTTTGGCCGTTCTCCTGCCGTGCAACACCGTCGGTGATCAAGGCACGAGTGGCAGCCGTTCGTTGCTTCGGATCCTGGCGCAGTTTGTCCAAGGTCGCCTGGCCCGCAGCATGTCGACTCTGGTCCGCGCTGTGTAACTGCAATGTCCCAAGCTGAAGCTGATAAGCAGTTTCAGCGGGCGCCAATTGCACGGCCTGCTCCCATTCATGAATGGCACTTTCATCATCCTTTTTCAGTTCTGCCAGGGTTGCTGCCACAGCATGGTAGCCCGCCTGTTGTTTGCCTTGTTCGTCTATTCCCAACAGTGCCTGTTCCGCTACAGCCAGTTCATTGAACTGCAACGCGCACCGGGCCAGAGCTAATGCATCGTCGACCGAGCGCGGCTCAATCTCGATAACCTTATGCCGCCAGTCGAGCGCCGCGCGATTGCCAGCCTTTTCCAAAAGTTGGGCGACAATTCGGTTAGCGGGCGCACTAGTCGGTTTGATTTGCAACACAGTGCGTGCTGCCAAGCTGGCCGTGGCATCATCACCATTCTGAATCGCGACGAGTGCTCGCCGGACCAATCGTCTTTCTTGCCAGCGCGCATAGAGATCATGACTGCCCCAAATCAGCGCAATCAACAGAACAATTGCGACGACCGACCCAAAAAGAAGCTTCAAGTAAACGCGCTCGGTTCGTCTGTGCGACGTTTCCATTATCGTCTGTTCCGCTTTCCAGATAGATTTGGCATTTGCACGTCCCTCTCAAGCAGTTGCCGTTCCGGTAATATTTATCACAGAATTCGGCGCAACAAATCGTCGCCTGAACGTCGGTTGTCCATCGGGCCCGGGCTCGCAAGTTGCTCGGGCTCGGCTACGCTTATGTCGCAAATGGACGATACGATTGCGCAGCCGGCGTCTGCGGTGGCAGCAGAGAACACCAAAACCACGGGCTGGCTGCTGGTGTTTATCGCGTTCGGGCTGCTTTGGTTCGAGCTTGTCAATCAGTTAAGAGGCGAATGGTGGCTGAACGCTCAATACAACTACGGTCTGATTGTCCCGGTGCTCCTCGTTTATTTGCTTTGGAAGCGCTGGCAAGCCCGCCCTGCTCCGGCGGCTCCCGCTGCGCGCATATTGGCGAACTTTACAATAGTCGCCGGCGCCGCACTTTTTCTGCCGATCCGACTGGTCGCAGAGGCAAATCCTGACTGGCGGCTGTTGAGTTGGATTCTGGCAGTTGTCGTCGTTACTATTTCGCTCGCTTTCGTTTATCTCAGCGGTGGCCGAAGCTGGCTGCGGCACTTTGCGTTTCCGTTCCTGTTTTTTCTTGTCGCGATCCCGTGGCCAGTCCGGATCGAGCAACTGGTGATTCAAGACCTGATGCGAACCGTTACTGCTATCAATGTCATCTTTCTTCAGCTCGCCGGTATCCCAGCACTTCAACACGGCAACGTGATCGAAGTTGGGTCCGGATTCATTGGTATCGAGGAGGCATGCAGCGGCGTTCGTTCGCTTCAGGCCACTCTGATGATCTCACTTTTTCTTGGCGAACTTTATTCCTTCAACGTTGCGCGCCGGCTGCTTCTGGTCGCCATCGGCGCGGTTCTGGCCTTCATCTGCAACGTTGTCCGGACGGCGATTCTGGTCTGGGTCGGCACCCATCGCGGGCTGGGACGGATCGAATCGTGGCATGACCCCGCCGGGCTTACGATTTTGATCGCTTGTCTTTTTGGTCTTTGGCTCGTCAGCCTGATCATGCTGCGTCGCGGAAGCGCGACCGCGAGTTCAACGGCGATCGAGCGGCAACCAGCGCCCGTCCGTTTTAGTTGGGCGACGGTCGCGGTTCTCGCTGCCTGGGTGATTATCGCCGAAGGCGCCGTGCAAATTTGGTACCGGTCGCACCAAACGATCGCCAGTTCACACTGGGCAGTCCAGTGGCCGGACTCGGAAAGTAATTACAAGTCCGTCCCGATTGCGCGGGAGGCCGAATCGCTGCTGCAATACAACGAAGGCGGCGGCGCGAGTTGGGAAGGCGAGGATGGCCATCAATGGCTTATGTTTTTCTTTCGCTGGTTCCCCGGCCGGACGGCCGCGCGATTCGTCAAAGTCCATCGGCCTGATATTTGTTTGCCCGCCAGTGGTCGCACAATGGAACGCGACAATGGTCTTCGGATGATGGCGGTTAACGGCGTGAATCTGCCGATTCGTTCGTATCGGTTCCAAGATCGCGGTGCGCCGCTGCATGTTTTTTATTGTTACTGGGACGCTCGTTCGTCTTATGAGAACGCGGCGGCCGCGGAGGTGGAAGATTGGTCGTTCCGTGGCCGGGTGCGCGCGGCCTTGCAGGGTCGGCGCGAGATTGGCGCGCAAATCCTGGAAATCGTTGTTTGGGGTTACGAGGACGACAACGAAGCGACTGACGCGCTTGCCCGCGAACTCGGACGCGTCGTTCGCGAAACTTGATGGCGAGCGCTCGCAGTCTCGCCAAACATCTGTAAAATCGCAGCAAGAAGCGGGTGGCTTGGCTCCGCTCCAATGACAATTTGCTGCCATGAACGATTACGAACGCGTCGCTAGCGTGATCCGTTTTTTGGATCGACATCACATTGAGCAACCCGACCTTGCTGCCCTCGCCAACTCAGCTGGCTTAAGCCCGTTTCATTTTCACCGGCTCTTTTCGACGTGGGCGGGCGTTACTCCAAAGGACTTCTTGCAATGCCTCACCCTCGAGCACGTGAAACAGCTTCTGAGAGACGGTGACAGCGTATTTGACGCCGCGATCAATGCAGGTTTGTCCGGACCGGGCCGTCTGCACGATCTCTGCGTCACGCTCGAAGCGGCGTCTCCGGGCGAAATGAAAAACGGCGGCGCTGGGATTGAGATCGATTACGGTTTCGTCGAGACGCCGTTTGGCGAAGCGCTCATAGCCGAAACCAAGCGCGGTGTTTGTCACCTCTCGTTCGTCGATCAAGGCCGAAACGCTGCGCACGAAGTGCTGAAGTCCCAATGGCCGAATGCGAAGGTGCGCCGTAATGATGCTCGCATCGCGCAGTTGGCTGATAAAATCTTTAACGATCGTGGTGAAACGTCGAACCGCAAACTACGCGCGTTCGTTCGAGGCACCGAGTTTCAAGTGCGCGTTTGGCGCGCGTTGCTCCAGGTTCAAGCCGGCTCGCTCACAACCTACGGCCGGCTCGCCGAAGCAGTCGGCCAGACGCGAGCCGCGCGCGCTGTCGGCAGCGCGGTCGGAGCGAATCCGATCGCCTTCATCATTCCATGTCACCGCGTTATTCGTGAGACCGGAGCGCTCGGTCATTATCATTGGGACCCGGTCCGCAAGCGCGCCATCATCGGCTGGGAACTTTCTTTTCGCGACCGCTCTCCTGCGGCCGCAGCCTGACCGCAACCTAACTACCTGGCCCGAGCCCAGTCGAATGGGTCGACATCTTCAACGCCGCGAATATCGTAAGTGGTCATCGCTCGCGAATGGACCAGTCAAAGCTCGATTACGCCGGTTTTCGCCACGAATACATCGGAGAAGGATTGCGGCGGTCCGTTCTCAATCCCGATCCGATCAAACAATTTCAAACCTGGTTTTCCGCGGCCATTGAAGCGCAGATTCTGGACGCCAATGCGATGACGCTGGCGACTTGCGTCGATGGCAAACCGTCGGCTCGGGTCGTCCTTCTGAAGGATTTTGATAAACGCGGTTTCGTTTTCTTTACCAACTATGCAAGCGACAAGGGACGACAGCTGGAAAAAAATCCGAATGCGGCGCTGGTATTTTACTGGATGGAAGTCGAACGGCAGATTCGCATTCAAGGCAGAGTGGTAAAAACATCGCGTAAAGAATCGGCAGAATATTTTCATTCACGTCCTGCCGGTGCGCAGCTTGGCGCCTGGGCGTCACATCAAAGCCAGGTGATCGACGGTCGGCGCGTTCTCGACGCCCGCTTGGAAGAGATGAAGCAGCGTTTCACCGAAGGCCAAATTCCGCTTCCGCCCCACTGGGGCGGGTACCGGCTCAAGCCTGACCGCATTGAATTTTGGCAGGGCCGTCCCGATCGGCTACACGATCGGTTGCGTTACACACTTCAGCGTGACAGCTCATGGTCGATCGATCGACTCGCGCCGTGACGGCAACGCCGACATCGAAGATCGACATCGTTCGCGGGGACATAACTAAAATCGACGTCGATGCGATCGTGAACGCCGCCAATACAACTTTGCTTGGCGGCGGCGGTGTCGATGGCGCTATCCATCGTGCCGCCGGGCCCGAACTGCTGGAAGAATGCCGCACATTGGGCGGGTGCCCGACTGGGGAAGCCAAAATCACGCGCGGTTATGATTTGCCAACGCGGTTTGTGATTCACACGGTTGGGCCCGTTTGGTCCGGTGGAAATCGCGGCGAATCAGATCTGTTGGCCGGCTGTCATCGCAATTCACTGCGCATCGCGGTCGAGAACGGCATCCAGACGATTGCGTTTCCGGCAATCAGTTGCGGCGCGTATGGCTATCCTATTCGCGAAGCAGCCGAGATCGCCACCAAAGCAGTTCACGATTTTCTCGCCACTGACGACCGGATCGACAAAGTGATTTTTGTCCTGGCGACGGATGAGATCGTGGCTGCCTATGAACGATGTCGTGGTTTTTTAGCGGAAAGGTCCGGAACATGATAACTTCCTGTTGACCAGCGCACTGATCGCTGGAATTACGAATTAAGAGGAGGATGTATCCGATGGACGATGATTTTGTGAATGACGATCCGCTGGCGGCAGCGGAGCAAGACGGCCCGCCACGACGCCGTCGTCGGCCGGCGCCGAGCGTTTTGGAACCGCGCCCGCGTCGACGCGAACAAATCCGGGGACGGCCAAACGCGAGCCGCGGACGGACCGAACTTTTTTTACGCGAAAATCCCGTGCCACTGGTCATTGGAGCGCTGGCGGCAGGCGTGGTCATCGGTTTGGCGATTCGTTATGCGTCGCGTTCCGAAGGAGAGGAATCGAAAACGCCGCTCGGTCGAATCAATTGGAGTTTTCTTTCACTGCCGTTTCTCTGGCCAGCCCTTCGGTCCGTGAAGCAGAGATTCGAGGAATCGGCTGACGTGGTCGGTGAAGGCGTGAAAGGTATCGATCTCGATCGTTACACCAAGCCGATCCGCAAGCGCTGGAAGTCCTGGACCAGCTGACGCTCGATTGTTTCAGGTAGCAGTGGTGTCGCCGCGTTTGCTAGTCTCGCGCGCGTGTTGCGCGTCATTGCGACCCTGGCGATTTTCGTAGCCCTTATTTTCGCCAACCAACAAGCGCTAGGCGCAAATGCGAAGTTCGTCGGCTCAGTGGGTTGCAAATCGTCCAGTTGCCACGGCGGCACCGGCGAAAAACGCAGCCAGTATATCACTTGGTCGCAGAAGGATTTTCACACCCGCGCTTACGCGATCCTCCTCGACGCGCGATCGGCCCGAATCGGCGAAGCGCTCGGTATTCCTCAAACGCAATCGAGCGGGCGTTGCACTGTTTGTCATTCGCCATTTCAATCCGTTGCCACGGATCGATTAAGTTCGACGGCCCGGACAGATGAAGGTGTTTCGTGCGAAAATTGTCACGGCGCCGCCGAACCGTGGTTGCGCGGACACACTCGCACTGATTGGACGTACGCGACGCGTGTCAGCGCCGGCATGCACGATTTGCGCAGTCTCTACGTCCGCGCAAACACTTGTGTCGCCTGTCACCAGAACGTTGACGCGGACATTTTGAAAGCGGGACATCCCGAGCTCGTTTTCGAACTCGACAGCCAATCGGTCGACGAACCGAAACATTGGCGCGATGAAGATTCGGCAACTGGACCGCGCAGTTGGTTGGTCGGCCAGGCGGTCGCGCTCCGCGAAATCACATGGGCATTGATCAAGTCGCCAAAGGAAGAACAAGATCGTTTGGTCGCCGAGATGAGCGCCCTGACCTGGCTGCTGGACAAGACCGGCCAAGGCGAAAGCGTGAGTCAGTTCAACTCGTTTCCGGGAATCCAACTCCGCGCGGACGAGATCGCGAAGCACGCGGCGACGTGGAGCCCAACCAACGACGAGCTGACGTCGATCCTGCAAACGCTCGCCGCCAGCGATTCGGAATTTCAATCCGGCGCGTCGCACGAAAATCGTTTTTACCTGGCGCTTCGGCTCACGCTTGCGGTCGATCGGCTGTCTGTGGGGCTGAACCTTTCTGCAAAACTCGAGAAGGAACTCAGCGCCTTACGCACGGACGTGCAGCGCCATTACGATTTCGACCCGGCCGCATTCGGCGAACATCTTCGCGCGTTGCGGGCGAAGCTGTAGTGGCGGCCGTGTCGGCCGCATCCAGATCATTTGACCTTCGGCTTTCATTGTTAAAAGTTGGGCGCTTCCTTGGACACCATGAGGGCTTTTTCGGTAATACTCACTGCCGTCTTTTTGATTGGCTGCGCCGGAGACAAAACACCGGCGTGGGTCCGTGGCGCTTTAAAGCAACAAAACAAATGGGGCCATTACAGTGGCTACGTCGAAGCGCGTTGGGAAAATGACGGGCGCAACATGACTTTGTTGAGCGAGCTGCGCTACAGGGATCCAGACGGCGTAGTTTGGATCGCGCCGGCCGGTTCCGTCGTTGATGGCGCGTCGATTCCGCGATCTCTCTGGTCGCTGATGGGCGGCCCGTTTGAAGGAAAATATCGCAACGCTTCGGTGCTGCACGACGTCTCTTACGATCAACACACCAAGCCGTGGCAGGAGTGCGACCGCATGTTTTACAACGCGATGCGCTGCAGCGGAGTGAGCGCAGTTGAAGCGGGGACGATGTACTATGCGCTTCGCAAATTCGGACGTCATTGGAAAGCGCCAAAGGCCGCCCCGGTCAAGGTTGGTGAGGATATCGTGGCGCGCGCCGAGCCGGTGAACCAGGGCGATATCAATGCGACGCGTGATTGGATTCGCAGCTCAGAGCCGAACTTGCAACAAATCGAGAAGCGCGCTGACACCGGGTCGCGCTGAGATCAGTCCTTCCCGCTTCCGTTGACCGCGGCGGCTGGAGGTCCAGGCTCTGGCGATCCGTTTTTTTCCAAGGCGACGGCGAGCACTTCATCGACGTTCTCCACCGGAACGAATTTTAGTTTCTGTTTCGCTTCCTCCGGAACGTCGACCAGATCCTTCTCGTTAAGCTTTGGAATAATCACCGTGGAAATGCCAGCCCGCATCGCCGCCAGGCTTTTTTCTTTCAATCCGCCGATCGGTAAAATCAAACCCCGCAGGGTGATTTCGCCTGTCATCGCCACATCGGGCCGGACCGGTTTGTTCGTAAACAGCGATGCAAGTGCGGTGAACATGGCGATTCCCGCCGACGGTCCATCTTTCGGGACTGCACCGGCTGGAACGTGCACGTGAATGTCCATGTCCCTGAAATCCTCGGCCTTAACGCCGATCTGGCCGTTCCGGCTTCGGACCAGACTGAGCGCGGCTTGCACCGATTCCTTCATCACGTTTCCGATTTGTCCGGTTAGCGTGACGTTGCCTTTGCCCGGATACCGTGTTGCCTCGATGTGCAGCACTTCACCGCCGTACGGCGTATAGGCCAGACCGGTGACGACGCCCGGCTGACTTGTTTTCAATTTGCTCTCTCTCACGTAGCGCGCCGGTCCGAGTGTCTGGGCCACAAATTCCGGCGTGACCTCGACTCGCTGGCACTCGCCCCGCGCGCATTTGGCCGCTACCGACCGGCAAATCGCGCCGATCTGACGTTCAAGTTCGCGAACGCCGGCCTCGTGCGTGTAATCGTTGATGATGCGTCTAATCGCTTCTTCCTGGAATTCGCATTGATCGGGTTTGAGTCCGTTTTCCTCGAGCTGCCGCCTGATTAGATATCGTTTTGCGATCTCCAATTTCTCGCGCTCGGTGTAACCCGGTAGCGAAATCACTTCAATCCGGTCACGTAGCGGTTCGGGAACGCCATCAATGTAATTAGCCGTGCCGATGAAGATGACCTGCGACAAATCGAACGGGACATCGAGGTAACGATCGACAAAGGCGTTGTTCTGGCGCGGATCGAGCACTTCGAGCATCGCGCTCGCCGGGTCGCCGCGAAAATCGGCGCCGATCTTGTCGAGCTCATCCAACATGAAAACCGGATTTCGCGTTCCGGCACGCCGCAATTCCTGGATGATTCGCCCCGGCATCGAGCCGATGTAAGTGCGCCGGTGGCCGCGAATCTCCGCCTCGTCGCGCATCCCGCCAAGACTGATTCGGACGAATTTCCGCCCGAGCGCGTCGGCGATCGACTGGCCCAGACTGGTCTTGCCAACACCCGGCGGCCCGAGAAAACACAGGATCGGTCCGTGCCCTTTCGGATTGAGTTTGCGCACGGCGAGATACTCGATCAGTCGTCGCTTCACTTTCTCGAGATCGTAATGGTCGCGATCGAGAATTTGCTGGGCTTGATCGAGATCGATGTGGTCCTCGCTCAATTTGTTCCAGGGCAGATCGGCGATGATCTCGATGTAACTGACAATGACCGAATATTCGGGACTGGCCGGCGGAATAAAATCCAAACGTTTCAGTTCGCGTTCCGCTTGCGCTATCACTTCCTGCGGCGGCTCGGCTTTTTGCAATCGCTCGCGCAGTTGCTCCACCTGTTCTTCGCTTCCGGTCTCACCTTCGCCAAGCTCGTGCTGGATCGCTTTGATCTGCGACCGCAAATAGGCACGGCGTTGGGCATCGGAAAATTGGGACGCGACGTCTTTTTGAAGCTTTTCCTGGATCTGCGCAATCTCGAGCTGCGCGGAAATGTGCTTTTGGACCGCCTCAACGCGTTTTGCGACGTCCGCCTGTTCCAGAATCGCCTGCTTCTGTGCGACGTCGACGTTGAGGTTCGGGGCCAGAAAATCCGCCAGCTGTTCCGATTCGGTGATGTTCAAAACCATTAAGCGGGCTTGCTCCGGTGTCTCCGGAGACAACTCAAACAATCTCGCGGCCGAATCGCGCAGGTTTCGGAAGGTTGCTTCCCATTCCTTGCTCGGCGGCGGCGCAACCGATTTCATTAGATCGATTTCCGCGCGAATGAACGGCGAAGTCGCCACCATCTTGCGCAAAGTGAATCGCTGCAGACCGCGGGCAATGATGACTACGTGATCGTCGGCCTGGCGAATCATTTTCAGCACCAGCGCCGCCGTGCCGACGTGATAAAGGTCCTGCGGTCCCGGATCTTCTTTCGCCTCGTCGCGCTGGGTCAGCAAACCGATCACTTTTGTGCGCGGCAACGTCTCGTCCAACAACGCGATCGAAGCCGGCCGCCGCACATTCAACGGCACGATCGTTCCCGGAAAAACCACGAACCCGCGCACGGGAAGGATCGACAATTCCTCCGGAATCTTCGGCACTTTGCTGTTGTCGGACATGTCGGCCGCTATCGCAGTTGTCGGATCGGCACCGGACTTCATTTCCAGTTCCGCAGGGTGCACGGAGAATTGGTCCTCGGTTCTCATGGCTTGATCGGGAGCGAGATCCAGAGCAATCCGTTTCGTTGCTCGGCACTCGCTTCATTGATTTCCACTTCGTCCGGCAAGGCGATCTCGCGTTCGAACGGTCCATAATCGATCTCCATCGCCAGCAATCGGACCGCGCGGCCTTCGTCGTGCGACGGCTCGGGCAATTCGCGCGCGCCGCGAATCAGGACCCGTTGCGGTTCGACAATCAGATCGATCTGCGACCGCTCGACCCCGGCCAGATCGACACAAACCCGGATGCACTTCTCGCAGCGATAAGCATTGATTGCCGGCTCCCAGGTATGGGGCGCGAACTGAAACTGCGACCGCGCCAGCTCGTAAGTGACGTCCTGCAACGCGCCGTGGAGCCAGCGCAACTTGATGCTGCCAATAGGGTCCATTTCAACAAAACCACCTGCTTCTATAATAGTTACGCGGAACGCGAACTCAATGCGTGTCTCTTTCGAGGGAAAGCGGCAACCGTTCGCGCCATGCGGCTGATTGAATCTTTAGTCCCGATCACCAGTATAGCTTCGCTTCCATCCCTTCGCATCGCTGGGTAGCACTGGATCTATGCCATGCTGAGTGATTCGATAGTAATAAGCCTTCGTTTGTCGATCGTAGTAGCGATCGATCACGCGCGGAGGGATAAGATCGCAGCGTGCGAATGGCTTGCCGGAAAGTGTAGTGGCTGCGGCATTTCCTTTTTGTATCGCAAAACAATCGATAACGCCCGGTCGGACGCGCAGAGAAGCGGCACCCCAGGACGTCTCGATATTAATCGTCTTCGAAGTGTCATTCCGAAAGAATCCTAAAACGGGAAGAAACTGCCGCAGACGGTCTCCCGGAAGGACCTAGACGCGCTCTAATCGAATCGCGAACGGGTCCGCATTCATAGAACAATGAATGGTCGTATCCACAATACCGGTGACCCTGACGAAATGTAGGTTTGCGTACTCGTAGGGGTTTCGTGTCGCTCCGCGAGGAAATCGAACGTCGATGCATATGTATTGCTTGAGATCTGCGTGCTTTAATGCGCCCTCGTCGCGCCACAGCGCGAACTCAACTCCGCCGACATCGGCAAGGCCCAACGGTGACGCGCTTGTGATTGAATTGAGATGGATTTTTGGCGACGTCCTCGAAAGGCACCTCGGCACCTGAGGAGAATCGAGTGATGCTGACTGCGGCAATCCAGAAGGCAAGGGTTGCTGCTTTGATAGTCATTTTATCTTGCCCGGGCCCCACAAGGCGCGGCCGGGTTTGGCGTTGGTGTGTTCGCCTTCTTTGATTACTTGGACGCCGTTGACGAACACATGTTTCATCCCGGTCGCGTACTGGTGCGGTTTATCGAACGTTGCGTGATCGGTGATCGTTTTTGGATCGAACACCACGACATCCGCGTACATTCCTTCCTTCAACATTCCACGGTGATCGAGTTCCAAATTTTGCGCCGGCTGGGCGCTCAAACGTCGGATTGCTCCCGGTAACGTGATCACTTTCTCATCTCGACAATATTTGCCGAGGACCCGCGCGAAGTTGCCGTAAGCGCGCGGATGCGGGTTCGATTTCGTGAACGGCGACTCCGGCGCCTGAGAGGCTTCGTCCGAGCCGAACGAGATCCACGGCTTCTGCAATTCTTTCTTCACGTTCTCTTCTGACATCAGGAAGTAAACCGTGCCGATGCGCGATTCGTCTTCGGCCACCAGATCCATCGCGGTGTCGATCGGATCTTTACCGCGCATCTTGGCGACTTCGGCGAGGGTCTTGCCGGTGAGCGGTTTCAGTTTGTCCGACTTGAATGCGACCAGCAGAATCTTATCGGGCGATCCGGCGGCAAGATAAAGATTTTCCCATTTGTCGCTGTCGATCTTTACTTCGGCTTTGATTTTCTCGCGCGTCGCCGGATCGCGCAGACGCTTAAACAGCGCGTCGTAACCACCGTCTTCAGTCCAGGGTGGAAAGCAGGCGTCGAGTCCGGTACCGGCAGCGGTGTAGGTGTACATGTTTGCGCGAATTTTCAGTCCGTCCTTTTGCGCTTTTTCGATTCGGGCGAGCAGTTCGTCTTCTTTCGGCCAATTTTTCTGGCCCGCGGCTTTAATGTGATAAACCTCGGCCGGAATGTTCGCTTCACGCGAAATGCGAATCAGCTCATCGAGCGCTTCAAAGAGTTGATTCCCTTCGCTGCGCATATGCGAGATGTATTTGCCCTTATATTTAGAGGCAACTTTGCAGAGTTCGATCAATTCGTCGGTCTTCGCGTAAAACGCCGGCGGATAAATCAGCGATGTGCCGATACCGAGTGCGCCGGCTTCCATTTCCTTGCGCACCAGTTCGCGCATCTGATCGAGCTCCTGCGGCGTCGGCGCGCGATCGTCAAAGCCGACCACGTAAGCGCGGACTGTGGTTGCGCCAAGAAACGAAGCGACGTTGCAGGAAATTCCGCGCTTCTCGAGATACTGAAGGTATTCCGCGAGCGTGTTCCATTTGATGTCGTATTTGATGTCGGATTGCTGCTTCACGATGTAGGCGCGCAGCCGATCGTTCACCGGGCCCATCGATTCGCCTTCTCCCATAATCTCGGTCGTAACACCTTGTCGGATTTCGCTTTGCGATCGACCATCTTGAATCAGCGACTCGGTGGACCAGGAAAGCATGTTGATGAATCCCGGAGCGACCGCGAGGCCGGTAGCGTTGACGATTGTCTTGGCGCTCGCTTTCGAATAATCGCCCACCCCGGCGATGCGATCTCCCTTGATTGCCAGATCGACGTGTTGCGCTTCGCCCCCGCTGCCGTCGTAAACCGACCCGTTTCGGATGATGACGTCGTAATCCTGGGCAAAACCGATGCCGGCGATTGTCGATACAAGCAAAACAAGAAGCGCGCGTTTCATGGTTTCTGTAGGGGAAGCGGTTCGCTTCCCGTTTGTCAAGAGAATGGGACGCTAACAGCATCCCCTCCAGATTTGTGTTTATCCGCGTAATCCGCGGTCAATTCTTCTCTGTTTCCTGCAGCAGCTTCACCAGTTCGTCTTTCCAAAGGGCGGCGACGGTGTGGCTGCCGTGGCCGCGGGTTTGGTCGCTGAATGGAATCACAATCGCGCGCCCGTGCGGAACGCGTTTGATCTCGCGCTCAAGAATTCCAAGCTCGGGAGGGTTGATTAGATCGTCGGCGGAATTGATTGCGAGCAATGGCGCGCGAATTTTCTCCAGGTTCGGGCCGGGATCGTAATCGTGCGATGCTTCGAGGGCGTAGAGAACGTCATTGGCGTCGTCCATCTTCACGATTTGATCGACGAACTTATCGAGCACTTCGTCGGTTTTAGCGAGCGTCGGCGCTTCTTTCTGGCGAAGAACCGGATTACTGCTCATGAACCAGAGCATTTCGGCCGCGGTGCGCAGACTTGGCGGCTGAGTTTTGTATTCGCCTCCATTCCAAGCGGGATCATTGCGGATCGCATCAATGATCATTCGCCGCCAGCCGCGGTTACGTCCCGAGATTTGAGCTGGCAAACCCGCCAGCGGCATTAGTGCGTCCATGAAATCGGGATGCGTTTCGCCCCAGAGCCAGCTATGCATTCCGCCCATCGAAGTGCCCATCACCAGGCGCGCGTGATTGACGCCGAGTCCGTCAGTGAGCAATCGATACTGCGCGTCGACCATATCGAGGTAGCCGTAACGCGGAAATTTCGCGTGCATTCCGTCGCTCGGCTTGCTCGATTTGCCGTGACCGATTCCGTCAGGGAGCACGATGAAAAATTTCGTAACATCGAGCGGCTGATCTTTGCCGAAAAGTTCACCGGCGAATTCTGGTCGAATGAATTGCGCACCGCTCCCGGTCGTCCCGTGCATGATGAGAACCGCGTTGGTCACCTTGCCGTTCGCATCTTTCTCAATCTTGCCGAGCGTGCGGTAATGAATTTTCAATTCCGGCAACGTTTCGCCGGACCCGAATTTGAAGTTGCGAATCGTGTAATCGCCTTCAGTCGGCGACGGATAATCGGCGGCTTGTGCAGCATTGCCAGCGGCGACACAAACAAAGAGGACGGCGAAAATTCGGCGCATGGTTTTGAATAACATGAGCTATCCGCGAACGCTAGCTTACCAGGTGACGCTCGCGTTTCCGGCGGAATCGGTCGCCGCTGTGCGGCCAACCAAACGCAAGAACTTAAACTTGGATGCGACATCATATTCGACCCGGCCGTAGACAGTTATTTCCGTGCCGCTCGAATCGGTCGGAATGGATTTGAATGCGTTCAAGTCCGGCTTGGCCACCATCACCGAGACGTGCGCGAACTTTCCGTTTTGGCTCGGAATTGGTTGCCAGATCGAACTTTCATACCAATTCGATTTCGTGTGATGAATGTCTTTGCCGCGAAAATTGCATTTCACTGCCACCAACTCACGCATGTGCGCGTCCAGATCCTTGCTCAAAGTGGCCAGGTCATAAGTTTGCACCGCCCGCCAGACTTTTGCCTCATATCGGACAGGCGCGCCGAAGGTCAGTGCTGTGCTGGCTGCGAGAAGGAACGGCAAGAGAAACAACGTGCGTTTCATAATATCGAAACGCTCTACAGGAGTTGGCGGCGTTTGCAAAGAAACGAATCGCGGGATCGATGCAGCTATTTCGGCAAATGCGCTTCGCAGATCTCGCAAATCACATGAAGGATAAATTTGTGCGCCTCCTGGATCCGCGCGGTCGAGTCGCCTTTCACGATAAGATCGACATCGGCTAACCGGGCTGTCGACCCACCATCGCGCCCAAGTAAGGCGATTGTTCCTAATTTGCGAGCCCGGCCTTCTTCAATCGCGCGTCTGATATTTTTTGATTTGCCGCTGGTGCTAACGGCGATAAGCACGTCGCCGGAATTGCCAAAGGCTCGCACCTGGCGGGCAAAAATTTCGTCGAAACCGTAATCGTTTCCGGTCGCAGTGATCAAACTGCCGCCTTGAGAAAGATTCATCGCCGGGTACGGCCGCCGATCTTCGATGAATCGGCACGCCAGCTCGGTGCAAAAGTCAGCAGCATCCGCTGCGCTTCCACCATTTCCACACGCTAACATCTTTTTGCCATTCGTTAGGCAATCGACAATCAAATCTGCGGCTTTCACGATTTGCAATTCAAGCGCCACGATCGATTGCAGCGTCGCGGTACCGGCGCCGATCGCGGTCTTTAGAATTTCAGATGGGCTGCGCATGACAGGGAAAAGGTGGTGCGCGGTAGAGGTTTCGAACCTCTGACCCCTACCGTGTCAAGGTAGTGCTCTACCACTGAGCTAACCGCGCGTCCCATGGGGAATAAAGCTGTATAGGTCTCTAAAGAGGTTTATTTTTGTAGATTTGCTACAGTGATTTGCTACAGTCATGGGCACATCATTTGCACACAAGGGGGCCAGTGAAAGGGAAGAAATCGAAGTCACGAGCGGGAAAAATACGAGGCATTTACAAGCGGGGCAACATTTTTTGGTTCGGGAAAATGGTGAACGGCGAGCGCAAGCCAGTGAGTTTGGGCACGAGCGATTATGGTCAAGCGGTAATGCGCGCCCTCGAAATTCAAGCAAACCCGTTCCTCGCCCCCGCGGAGCCGCTGCACACCGAAATTGATGCGTTTATCAAATACAAACTGGACCAAAACGAATACTCGCGAGCCAGCGCGGAATCAAAGAAGTATGCGCTCACTGAATTTGCTTCTTTCGTCAACAAGTCCGCCCCCGCCACAATCACGGATCAGGACGCTGATCGCTTTTATCAAAAGCTTCGCTCGCGCGTGGCGGAGTCCACAGCGCAGGGATACATCACAACGTTGCGTAGTTTCTTCAACTGGCTTCTCGAAACTCGGAAGGTGCGGACTAATGTCGCGGCGACCGTTAAGTTGGCCCGACTGGACTCTAAAGGCCGCACTGAGTTTTGCCTTCCTGATTTACGGGACAAATTGATAGCGAACTGCAAACGGGAGGACCTGAAATTTGTCTTGTTCTGCGGTTTCCACGCCGGAATGCGGAAACAAGAAATTATTGAGGCGCGTCCGGATTGGTTCGATTTGAAGGGAGGCGCAATCCATGTTCGGAGGACCGACACATTTCGTCCAAAAGATCGTGAGGATCGTTCGATTCCGATGACCAAAGCATTCAAGGCATTCCTGGAACTCTACGGCCTACGGTCTCCATTTATGGTTCGCCCTGAAGTTGCACACGGCGAAAGCCGCTATCGTTGGGATTTTCGCCGGCCGTGGTCTGAATACATGGCCGAACACAAGTGTCCTGAGGTCACGCCGCACATCGCGCGACATACATTCGCGAGCTTGCTCGCGTCGGCAGGGGTTAGCATCTACAAAATCGCGCGGTGGCTGGGAGACGACGTTCGCGTAGTCCAAGACCATTACGCGAAGTTGATGACAAGGGACGCCGATATTGAAGCGGCATTTTAACGCGCTCACTTGAGTCTACGGGCTTGACCGATTGCAGGCGGAATGTTCACATGAACATTATGCGGGCGACACGCCTTGAAAGCGTCTTGGAACGGCTGACCAACGCTATCCGCGACGTTGAAAACGAAGTCGCTGCAATGAAAGCCGAACATGATCCGCTCGCGTCTCACATCTTTGTTTCGCGCCGCCGCTACCGAAACGCGAACGACACAAAGGGAGGGAGGCGCCGCGAAATTAACGCACGGCTCAGTTTCAACACAGCGTGCGAACTTGGTTTTCGCGGTAGCTTGGACGAGTGGGAGCGACTGATGGGTGCGATGGCGAGGCGCTGAAAATCTACCGCTTAATAATGAATGACTAAATTTAACCCTGAAGCCGACAGGCGCCCTTACGTCTCGTAGGTGGCGCATGTTTCCGGCTTTCGGTTGATGCCGGTTTTGCTAATCTGCGGCGTGCCGGCGATGGATGAAGCTGAGTGGCTAACACGTAAGACCCGGATCGACAAGCGTTTGAAAAGTCTCGGTTGGAAACTGGCGCGGTTTTCACCGGCGTTGAGACTGGAAGAACTCGACAACACCGCTGTCGAAGAGCTGCCAACAGCGAACGGCCCCGCGGATTACGGGTTGTTCGTTAAGGGAAAACTTCTCGGTATAGTTGAGGCGAAGAAAGTTACCGTAAACCCGCAGAACGTTCTGGAGCAAGCAAAGCGATACGCGCGCGGCGTATTCGATAGCGCCGGCCAGTGGGGCGATTTGCGCGTCCCTTTCCTCTACGCAAGCAACGGCGCGCTCGTGTGGCACCTCGATGCGCGGGGCACCAAGTTGATTTCGCGTCAGATTAGCGACTTCCATACGCCAGACGCCCTGGCTGCTTTCTTTGCCGCCGACACAAGCAGCGCGAGAGATTATCTTCTCGATACACCGCCAGAACAGATTCAGGGTCTGCGTCCGTATCAGCGCGACAGCATTCTCGCCGTTGAGCAGGCCATCCTCAACGGAAAGCGAGATATGATGGTCGCAATGGCTACTGGCACCGGCAAAACTTACCTAACAGTCGCGCAGATTTACCGGCTCCTCGAATCTGGCTTGGCTCGCCGCATTTTGTTTCTTGTTGATCGGAAAGCGTTGGCCGCACAAGCAGTGCGCGAGTTTAATGCGTTCAACACACCCAAGCGCAACAAGTTCACGCAAGAATACGAGGTCTACCATCAACGCTTTCAGAAAGAAGACTTTGGTGACGACTCGTCGTTCGATCCAAAGATTTTGCCGAACGAGTATCTGACGGCGCCAAAGCCGAGCCAAACTTTCGTTTACGTTTCCACGATTCAGCGCATGGCGCGCAATTTATTCGGAGCCGAAGGCGGTTTCGCACAATCTCGTGGCGACCCCGATGTCGAGGAAGATGCTGACCGTCTCGATATACCGATTCATGCTTTTGACCTCATTATCGCGGACGAGTGCCATCGCGGCTACACGGGGCAGGAAACCAGCATTTGGCGAAATACGATCCATCATTTCGACGCTATTCGCATCGGTTTAACCGCAACGCCGGCTGCACACACAATCGCCATGTTCGGCGAACCCGTGTTTCGCTACGGTGTCGAGCAAGCAATACTCGAAGGGTGGCTCGTTGATTATGAACCAATCGTCATTCATTCCGACGTTCGGATTAACGGTGTCTTTTTAAAAGAAGGCGAACAAGTCGGCAGGGTCGACACGCAAACCGGCATCGAGGCCCTGGATAACCTTGAGGATGAGCGCACGTTCGACGCGTCAGCGGTTGAGCGCGCTGTGACCGCGCCAGACAGCAATCGCAAAATCATTCAGGAAATCGCCAAATACGCCTACCAGCATGAGGAGATAACTGGCCGCTTTCCTAAAACGCTGATCTTTGCCGTCAACGATCTGCCTCACACTTCGCACGCCGATCAGCTCGTCCGCATCTGTCGGGATGTTTTCAATCAAGGCGACGATTTCGTGCAGAAGATTACCGGCAACCCCAATGTCGATCGCCCGCTGCAACGTATTCGTGAATTTCGAAATCGGCCGAAGCCGAAAGTCGTCGTTACGGTCGATATGCTTTCAACCGGCGTCGATATTCCGGCGCTCGAATTCATTGTTTTTCTTCGGCCAGTGAAATCGCGCATTCTTTGGGAGCAAATGCTTGGCCGGGGGACGCGCCGCTGCAACGACATTAACAAGGCGAAGTTTGTCGTTTTCGACTGCTTCGATGGCACTCTCTTCCATTATTTCAAAGATGCGTCCAATTTCGAAATTGAAGAGCCGCGCACAACGCCACTCACCATTCCTGAAATCGTTGAAAACATTTGGCAGAACATCGATCGAAATTATCACGTCAAGATTCTTGCGAAACGGCTACTGCGAATCGACAAAGATATAACGCCTGACGGCCGCGAAAAATTGAAGCAATGGATCAGCGACGGTAACATTGCAAAATTCGCTAACGAACTACCGAAGCGAATTCACGACACCTTCGATGAAACGGTGAAACTGTTACGTAACAAAGATTTTCAGGATTTGCTCGTCGGTTATCCGCGCGCCAAACGGGTATTTTTGGTTGGCTACGACGTTGAAGATCAGGTCACGTCGCGTCAGTTGTATGGTGAATGGGAAAAGCCGGAAGATTACTTGGAAGCATTCACGAAATTTGTTCGCGAAAATGCTAACCAGGTCGACGCGCTGCGCGTCCTCTTCAAAAAACCACACGAGTGGAACCCGGAAGCCTTATCAAAGCTGCGAACAACACTCGGTGGAAGCGGCTTCGGTGAGAATGCGTTGAGGAAGGCGCACCAAAAAGTCTACCGCACGCTGGCGGACATTATTTCGATGGTAAAACACGCGGCCGATCAACAGGCGCCGCTGCTCACGGCAGGGGAGCGTGTCACGAAGGCTGTCGAAGAACTCGAAGGGTCTCACTCCTTCACGGCGGAACAGAAACAATGGCTTGGCTTCATCGCCGATCATTTGAAAGAAAATCTCAGTATTAGTGAGGACGATCTGGATTCGCAGCCGGTATTCACGGACCGTGGCGGCCTCGCGCGCGCTCGGAAAATCTTCGGCGATGAACTTCCGCCTCTGATCGCTCGCTTGAACTACACGCTCGTTGCTGCCTGACCATGTCTGACATCGTTCAAAAACTTTGGGGTTTTTGCCACACACTTCGCCACGATGGAATCGATTACGGCGACTACATTGAGCAGCTCACCTATCTGCTCTTCCTCAAAATGGCGGAGGAGCGTGCGGCCGAAGTGCCAAAAGGGTGCGACTGGGCCAGCCTGAAGGACGAGTCCGGCACTGCGCTGACGGATCATTACGCTGACATTTTACGGCGATTGCGCGAAGCCGGTGGTTTGCTCGGCGACATTTTCACGCAAGCGACTCCGCGATTTAATAACCCGGTCAATCTGAAACGCGTCATCACTATGATCGACGAGGAGGAATGGTCAGCGATGGATGTTGATGTTAAGGGCGCGGCGTTTGAAGGATTACTCGAAAAAGCCGCAAGCGAAGGAAAGAAGGGCGCCGGGCAATACTTTACTCCGCGTGTTCTCATCAAATCGATCGTTCGTGTGATGAAGCCTGATCCTCGCGGCAAACCTGAATTTACCATTGCTGATCCGGCTTGCGGCACGGGCGGCTTTCTAGTTTGCAGTTACGAGTGGCTTGTCGATCAGGCCAAGGGCGTATTCGATCGCTTAGACGTGAAGCGGATCAAAACGCAAACTTACTACGGCCAAGATTTAGTGCCGCGGCCGCGCCGGCTCGCGTTGATGAATTTATTTCTGCACGGCGTCCAGCCGCACATTTATCTCGGCGACACAATTTACGAACCATTCCGTGGCGAGAAGAACGATGTGATCCTAACGAATCCGCCGTTCGGAACAAGGGGGGCAAATCAGGCGCCGGAGCGCGAGGACTTCACCATCGAAACGAGCAACAAACAGCTCAATTTCGTTCAGCACGTTCTGACCGCACTGAAGCCCGGTGGACGCGCCGCGATGGTGTTGCCGGACAATTGCCTTTTTGAAGGCAAAGCCGGCGAAGTCTTCGAGATTCTGATGCAGGACGGTAATCTGCACACCCTACTGCGCCTGCCGCGCGGAACGTTCACGCCATATAGCCCAGGAGTGAAAGCCAACGTGATTTTCTTTCAGAAAGGCGCGCCGACAGAAGCGACGTGGATTTTTGATGCCCGCTCAAACGTGCCCGGCATCACGAAGAAAGATCGCCCACTCACTCCGCAGCATTTCGCAGAGTTCGAGAAAACCTACGGCGCGGACCCGAATGGCCGCAGCAAACGCACTGAAGCCGAACGCTTCCGCCGTTTCGACATCAACCAGATAAAAGAACGCGAATACAAACTCGACATCACCTGGCTCAAGGACGAATCACTCGAAGACAGCGACGAACTTCCCGAGCCGCAGGACCTTGCCGGCGAAGCCATCACGGAACTCGAAGCTGTGGTGGATGATCTCCGCGAGATTGTGGCCCTGGTTGAAAAAGAAGAACTCGTCGAAAAATGATCGACGAACTGCCGCAAGGATGGTGCAGGGTTTCATTGTTCGATTTCTGTCGGCCAAAACAGTGGAGAACCGTATCAGCGAAGGACCTGACTGAGACGGGGTATCCGGTCTATGGAGCGAACGGGCAAATTGGTTTTTTTTCCGAATACAATCACGAGCATCCAACGATCCTTGTTACGTGTCGGGGCGCTACATGCGGAGCACTAAATGTCTCGAAGCCGTTTTCGTGGATTAACGGCAACGCGATGGCCTTGGATGATTTGGACGAACAGATAATGCTACCGCGGTATACGTATCACGCTTTAAGGAAAAGAGGCTTCACAGACGTTATTACTGGTTCGGCGCAACCACAGATTACAAGGGAATCTCTTGGTGTGGTCGAAGTGCCGCTCGCGCCGCTCGCCGAGCAGCGGCGGATTGTGATGAAGCTGGAGAAGTTGTTAGAGAAAGTGGACGCCTCGCACCGACGGCTCAGCAAGGTTCCCGCCCTGCTCAAACGCTTTCGCCAATCCATCCTCTCTGCCGCGTTCTCGGGTCGTCTCACCGCCGATTGGCGCAATGCCAATCCGCAAGTGAAACCGATCTCTACGATCATCGAACAGATGCGAGCGGAAAACGAAACGATTCGAGTGCGGCGCGGTGTTCCCAGTCGCGTTCCGGATTCTGACGTAGTGGCGGATTGGGAACTTCCACCCACATGGAACACTTACTCTGCTGCCGAGCTGTTGCGTGTCGGGGCCTTTTTAGATATTAAAGACGGAAATCACGGAGCGAATCACCCGAAAGTAAACGACTTCAGCGACACGGGCGTTCCATTCATCACCGCGGCGCAAGTCAACAACTATCGCATTAATTACGATGATGCGTATAAGCTATCGGGAGAGCCGCTGAAAAGAATTCGAGTAGGTTTCGCTCGGGCGGGAGATGTCATTTACACTCACAAAGGGTCCGTAGGCCGAGTTGCGATAGCTGACCGAGATTGCATTCTTACGCCGCAAACAACCTACTATCGGGTCTCGCCGAAAGTTTTCGTGAATCGCTTCGTAATGTTCTATTTAGCGAGTGATTCTTTCTCAGAACAGGTGAACGTCGTAAAAGAACAGACGACACGCGATTTCGTTCCCATCTCTGAGCAATACCTGTTATTTCATCGTGTGCCCCCGCTAAGAGAACAGCAGGAAATCGTGCGCCGAGTAGATGAGTTATTTACGCTCGTCGATCAGCTTCAAGCGCGCTACGCCAAAGCCAAATCCTACATCGACAATCTCAGCCAATCGATCCTCGCCAAAGCCTTCCGCGGCGAACTCGTCCCGCAAGACTCGAACGACGAACCCGCTTCTGTCTTGCTAGAACGAATTCGTGAGCAACGAAATGGCGAGCCGTCGACGAAACGCAAGCGCGATTCAATATGGCCGAAACCGCCGCCGCCTTAATTGCATATTGTCGTCTGAACAATCGCATCTGCCCACAGCCAAAGCCTTGGCAACAGTTGTGGGAGATGCTTCCTGATCGCACACAGATCGGTGCGGGTTGGGAGCCGCCGCCGCCATTGATTCTCGCTGCCTGGCACGAAGCGCCAGCGATGTCTAAAATGCTACGACTCGCCGAACACATCCACTGGGCCGAAACCCACGGCGCTCTCGAACAAGTTGCGACATTCCTTCGCAACCTTCGCGAAGAGGATTGGTTCCGTGTCGGCGAATGAGATAGTTTGAATCATGCCAATCCCAACGTTCGTCCAACTGCTACGGCCGTTGCTTGAACTTGCCACACAAGGTGACCTGGCAAGGCGTTCTGGAACGGAAGCAATGATTCAGAAATTCAAACTAACACCGGCCGAAGCTGAACAGCGCCTACCAAGCGGCGGTTCGACATACATTCGCAACCGCGTTGGCTGGGCGATGTCGTTCCTCACCAAAGGCGGACTCATTGCAAAGGTCGCGCCCAAGACTTACCGCGCGACCGAGTTCGGCAAGGAATTTCTGGCGAAGCATCCTGAGACGATTCCAGTAGCCGATCTTGAGGCGATTCCTGGTTGGGAGGAAGCTTGGAGAACTAAAGCGAAGAAACGCGAAGCCGCATTAGCGGGACCAGCATCTGAGTCTGAATCGACATCTACTCCGAACGAGAGAATTGAAGGTGCATTCGCGGAATTGCGCGAAACGCTCATCAGCGATTTGCTTTCGCAGCTCGCAAAAGTCGATCCGTTTCGTTTCGAGCGTGTCGTCCTCGATCTTTTGGTTGCGATGGGATATGGCGGCTCTTTTAATGAGGCTGCCGCCGTCACCCGGAAAACGGGGGACGAAGGAATTGATGGCGTTATTAACGAAGATCGACTCGGTCTCGATGTGATCTACATCCAAGCGAAGCGATGGAAGGGAAATGTAGGTCGTCAAGAAATTCAAAATTTCGTAGGAGCACTCGCGGGCAAGAAAGCATCAAAAGGCGTGTTCATTACTACGAGTTCTTTTAATGACAATGCGATCGACTACGCGACAAACCTCCAACAGAAGGTAATTTTGATTGATGGTCGCCGCTTAGCAGAGTTGATGATCGAGCACAACATCGGTGTGGCCGAAGAGCACGCTTACCGAATCAAAAAGATCGACAGCGATTATTTCGAAGAATCGTAAATCGCTGTAGCATTTATCACCCGGCGCGACGATTTGGCGGCTCAAATAGCGCAATCGCAGTTGTCGGCTTGAAAATGAAAAATGCGCGGCGACTAGATAGTTCTCTATAATATGCGCGTGCAGCTTCGCGGAATTCGCCGGCGAGCACTTTGGCTCGCGCTTTCGTTCGCATTTTTATTTACCTGTGTCGCTATTCTGCAATTCGTTTACGTGCGCCATCAAATTTACAAAACAACGCACAACGAGCTGGAAAATTGGGCAAGTGAAGTGGCAACTGCGGCTGTCTACGAGGGTAAATGGGATGTCGAAGGCTATCGCAACGTGCCAGCAATGGTCCCGAACTGGTATCTGATCGCGGCAAATGGTTTGATCGTAGACATTGAAGAGTTTATCCCGGGATTGATTTTTTCCGTAAGACAACCGGACGAATCGCTTTATCAATCGCCGCAGACAATAACGAGCGAGCTAGGAGAAAAGTGGCTAATTTACGCGCAGAGATTGACTGGCGGTTCCGTGGTCGTGGGGATTTCTAATCCCGATGAGTTTAAAGACCCTGAGGGGTTGTTAATTACCGCGGCTCGGAAACTCGGCCCGAGCGTTGACGATGCCGCCAAGGCGAATCCGAGAGCAATGAGCGCCGACATTGATTACGCCATTATTAGCGATTCCGGCGATCTGCGGCTTGCATGGGGAGGCATCCCGTTGAGAACTGACCCAGCTCTTCTCTCGCGATGGCTGACAAACTCACCAGTCGTCATCATCGACGGAAAGCCGTATATGATCGCTTGGAAAACAATTTACGACGGGTCCGGTAAGCCGATTGGAACGGTAATCGTTCCTAAGGACCTGACTTTGGAGGAGCGAGCGTTGCATAACCAAATCGTTTTCGATGTTTTGGTCGGTTCGGTTTCGTGGGTCGTGTTTCTTCTCCTTCCGTTGGGTTACCTCGTTTTCGACGAGGTTAAACGCCGACAGCAGGAGATGACGATCGAAGAGGCGTTGCAGACAGGTGAAAATCAAGTCATCGAATTCAAGCGCGGATTTATCGCGGATAGCCTCGCCAGGGAGATCGCGGCTTTTGCCAACACAAATTCGGGAAACATATTTCTCGGTGTCGATGATTCCGGGCAAGTTGTCGGACTAAGTGAGGCTGATGCACATCAGCGAGGAGAATTGCTTCGGAAACTTCGCGATATAACGTCTACCAAGATCAGTCCACGGGTCGTAACCGAGACTGCATTCCTAACTTACGAGGGTAAACTCGTGCTGCGGATATTTGTTCCGAGAGGAGATCAACCTTTATATTCGGTCGACAATCTGTTTTATGTTAGGCAACAAAATTCTGCTGAGAAGGCAACGCCGCAACAGATAGTTGCCATCGTAAGTAAGCACGCTGGGTAGTTATAGAACGTTACCGCAAGAAGACCTAAACCTGTCTGAAACGATTCGCTGCCGCACTTCGGACACGGCGCCGCGACTTCGGCCGGGACCGGTCTCGTAAAATGCTTGATGTGATTGCAATCGCTGCACTTCCATGAAAGCGATCGCTTCTCTTCTGAGTCACCAAGAACGCTCAGCGCCTGCTGCGCGTCGTCGCGGATTTTCTCAAGAATGCGGCGGAGAGCGGTTGACGTTTCGGCCATAAATGGAGTTCGAGTTGTTGGGAGCGAGTGCGCCGGACTCGTTGCCGGCTGAGTCGTCGACTCACCTATGAGCCACCATATTTATGACGGCGGAAACAGATAGAGCGCCATCGACAGGAGTCCAGCGTTGGGCGAGTTCATATCGGTTAATGCAGGATGCCGGTTGGGCGTTCTGCAAGATAAAAAGGAACTGACATGAAACGAATCAACGCCTGGTATTTCTATGCATTGGGATATTCGATTGAACCGCTGAAGAATTTCGAGCCAAAGATGGAATGGAGTGACCTCAGCATGGCCGCAATGTTCGGCGCGATGGCTGTCGATAAAATCGACGACGAAAAGATCGCGGAAGTGCCGCTGACGAAATGTGTGCCAGAAGCGCGGGCGCTCATTCACGCACTTTTACCTATTACTGCAGCAAAAGAACCTCGAACTGACTTAACGTGGAATGACATGTGGAGCATTCGATTGGCTGCAGAGCGATTTGAACACGCGCTTCAAATTGAACTTCGGGACATGGATGTGTTTTATGTTCCCCCTGTTGGAATCTATTCAACCTCAGCTCTGCTCACAAAAGCTGATGAAATGTTTGGCGAGAATCGAAATTTGCTGCCCGAAATAACGGTCAGGCAAATCAAAGAAGCTGGAAGGTGCTTAGCGTTTTCGTTGGGGAGTGCAGCGGCGTTTCATCTTTTCTCAGCTTTGGAATCAGTGTTGCGTGTTTACTACGATAGACTTTCCGGCGGAGCAAAACCTCCCAAAAGTCCGAGTATGGGAGCATACATCGGAGAACTGTGGCAACTGACTAACGTCGATAAAAAGCTGATGGCCGCGCTGCAACAGGTAAAAGATTTACACCGCAACCCCGCTATTCATTTTGAGAAACTGCTCGATATGGGCGAGGCACTTACACTCGTTGGAATGATTCACAGCGCGATAGCAACAACGCTGGATGTCGTCTCGAAACTACCAAACGCGCCGACATCGGCTCCAGTAAATCCTTAAGCAAAAATGTTCGTCATTCGTCAGCATATTCACGCTTGGATGAGACTCTGAGCGCGGGACGGGCGCAACGCGCGTCGTCAGGCGTTTGAATTTCTCGAAAGGCGTATCTTCGCGCTTCGGCTTGGACTCACTGAACCGCTAATTTACGCCGCCGATGGAATTGGCAAACGGTCAGCGCCAAAAAATTCACGAGTGCGATTAAGGCCGCGCAGCGAAAAATCGTTTTTCGAAATCTTATTCATCGCGGTCATCTGGAAAGTTTTACCAACAAAAAAACTAACGGCCTCAATCTTTTTCTCTGCATCCACCAGCACTTTGAACGGGCGATTTATGTGGCGAAAAATCTGGCGAGCTTTGTGGAGAGACTCCATCGTCTCAAACTTGTTAGGCTCGTCGCCCCGTTGCTTGATGCGCTCAATTCCAGTTTTAGGATCGACGTCCAAAACGATCAGCAAATCAGGTTGTGGAGCGAACGATTCATTCGATTTCAGAATAGCTTCGGCATCTGCTCCGTGGGCGCCCTGATAAGCTGCTGTGGAAAAATAATATCGATCGAGAAGAACGATTTTTTCCGCATCCAGAGCGGGACGAATAATTGTCTCAACGTGCTCTTTTCGGTCTTTGGTGAGAAGATCGACTTCCTCCTCAACGGTCAGCCTGCCTCTGATCGCGGAGTCTCGAATTTGTTTTCCGAACGTCCCTTTGGTCGGCTCTTTGGAGACGATATGGGACAGACGATTTTGTTTGCAAAACTCGGCCAGGAGGTTTGCGACTGTCGTTTTGCCAGAGCCGTCAATCCCTTCAATCGCGACCAAAAATCCACCGGGGATCGGGCAGGTCATTTTGAAATCTATGTTCGGGTGGCCGAACAATGTCAAATCAATCACACAAAAATTTATGCGACCAACGACTGGAGGCAACCGCTGACCAAACGTGCGACGACCGAGGCGCGGCACGATACATTCCATTTTTACTCCAAGTTCATAGACCAGGATATAAACGAAAATCGGCGCCCCAGAATTGGCCTACCCCCTAGACTGCCCGCCCCTGGCATCATCACAAATCCCCCTGCGAAATCGATCGCGAACGCGCGAGGGAAGAAATCGCGGTCGCCGAGCTATCACAAAACAAATGTTAAAAAATAGGGCTGAGCAATATAGGGCACATGAGGATTGCACTTTACTTGCGAGTTTCGACCGACAGACAAACTACCGACAGCCAGGCCGTTGACCTTCGTGATTATTGCTCCCGTCGTGGCTGGTCCAACGTAATCGAATACTCTGACACTGCGTCGGGCGCTAAGTTCAGCCGGCGAGGATTGGACGCGCTGATGCGTGACGTTCGCCGTGGTCGACTCGATGCAATCGTCGCTTACAAACTCGATCGGCTGGGCCGCTCCCTTCCGCATCTCGCGCAACTGATTTCTGAAATGACTGCGCATCGAGTCGCGCTCGTGATCCCGCAACAGGGAATCGACACAAGTGCCAGCAACCCCGCGGCGCAGCTTCAATTAAACATCCTGTGCGCGGTCGCAGAGTTTGAACGCGAGATCATTCGTGAACGAGTGAATGCCGGTCTGCGAGCTGCGCGTGCTCGTGGCAAGCGGCTCGGTCGGCCGGCCACATTGGAGCAACATTTGCCTCAAGTCCGGGGGCTGAGGCAATCCGGTATGAGTATCTCGGCTGTTTCTCGCGCGCTATCATTGCCATACAGCAGTGCGCACAAACTTGCATCGCTGTGTAATTCGAATGCCTGACAAGCCGATGACGCGGGAACAGGAAAAGCAGTATCGCCAGAAGTTGCAGGAGAACGTGGTGACGCTGGAGATGCTGAGTGCAGCCTCGCCTTCGGGGGCGCAGTCGGCTTCAGAGGCGAATCCTGTGGTTTTTGCAACTTGCGCGCCCGGTCACATTGTCGCAACATAGGTGCATGGAACCTGCGCGCGCCGATGATAACGGGCACGCTATATGCGACGAAGAAAACGAACTGATGCCCGTGACTCCGTCCCTGACAAATATCGCCCTGTTACTGAAAACGATGCGCTCATTGCAGCCGAAGGTTACCTTACGGCAAGCACAGATGCAGGCCGATCGTGTGATGCAAGCGGGAAAAAATTCTCCACTACGGCTCAAGCCCTCTGCTGTTGGGGTGAAAAATTCGCGTTAATTCGCCCACAATCAGATTTCGGCTTTTTTAGTCGTTCGCCAGATGGCTTCGGTGACGAACATCAAGCATGGTTCGAGGAGGAGTCAGGCCGTTGGTTTAAGGCTACATATGAAAACCGCTTTGGATTGGCATGGGGCAGCAGAGGCAGCGCGACAGTGCGTCAGTATCTTACCCGGCTCATCCTGCAGAATAGATATTTTGGCGATGACATTCGCCTTATTGCACTGATCAACGCGCGCGGAAGGCTTCGTGTTTTAATTTCACAGCCGCACGTTGCGGGTGAGCCTGCTCCTTATAACGAGATTCAAGAATGGTTTCAATTTCTTGGATTTTCACGACTCGATTCAGGTGGCAGCATCGCGTGGTATTTGGAATCCGAAAATCTTCTCGTTGCCGACGCTCATGAAGGAAACGTTATCAGAAGCACAAGCCGAACTGGAACGAGCATACTACTACCAATCGATCTGAACTTGATTCAACCCAACGGTCAACTGCTCGATGGCGTGCGGTCGATATTGAATGGATAGCAGCGCGACGAAGTTTGCACGAAACTAGCCCCGCACCGCAGACGGAGCCGAACTGAAGTTTCTATTGTCCATCAAACTTGGCGAAACGTTCGAACAGTTTGAGGAAAGAGTGATTGATGCGCTTCGGGTGAATGGGATGCTGCGTAATTAGGAACCGAACGAAAAGACATATTACTCCGGTAGTTTGTCCGCCAGTCTTTGAATCTCGGACGCTATAGTTCGGACATCGGCGTAAGTATCGTTAAACTCGAACATGACCTTATCGAACGCAGCGGACTGTTGCCCGTTCTGATCTAAGTCGTCTCTTATCAATGCCGCTCTGAGTCCGAAGCGAGTCAAGTATTTGGCAACGTTTTGCCGTTGGACATCTGGAGGATCGCTGTCTTGCCAAGTCTTCGTGAAATCGCGTATTTGCTGCGCCAGAATCAATGCCTTCTTCTTCAGCGGAATGCTGTCGTTTGATCTGTAGATTCGCAGACCCTCGACTTGTTTCGACAGTTTATCGTTCTCTCTGAGGGCCTTATCTCTTTCTTCCCTTACCGTTTGCAGCGTAGCCGCATAAAGATGGTCTACAAACCAATAACATCCCCAGCAGACGATCGCCGAGACTATCACAGTGCAGACGATAAAAGGGAGCGGCGCCGTTCGCACCGTTTTCCACGCCTCGTGCCATTGTCGGTGCCAAAACCCGCCTGGCGAAGGAAGTTCCGTGGCGGGCCGTTCACTCATTATTCGCAGCGTATGCCACGGCCAGTGTCCTACTCAACTATGATATATGGCTCGGACCAACGCGAACCCATAGCGCCAACGGCGGAAACAGTTTACGAAATACCATGATACAAAAAGGTGAACATTTCGGGGTTTTTCAACCAAGAGGCTCAGGGACCAGCACCCTTGGAGGCAAGCAGAACGGCCAGCTTTGTCGTATTTCACAACCACAAAAACAACCACCGGCAAACCACAACTGGCTAAATCACTCTAAATCAATTCTCTAAGTATATATTCTGTGGTCTGTGGTTTGCTCAGTCGGTCGCGGCAGGAGTGGGAGCTGGAGTTGGTTCGCACACACCGAATTTCCTGCCGACGTTCAATGACAGATTTTTGACCTGGAACCAGAAACCGCGCCATTGCAACCCAAGTCATAGCGACTCAGTATATTGCGCCGGCGCGGTTTGTGTGCGGTTTCGAGGTTTAGACCTTATCGGTCGCCGGATCGAAGTGCTTCTTGTTGATCTGAGACGCATCGCTTCCGTTCAAGTCGATCGAATAGCGATGCCCATGATTGTTCTTTGCGAGCACCTTAATTCGCGAGCCAGGAATACGTGCTGCGTCGACAAATTTTCTGCCGATTGCCTTCACGCTGAGTTTTTGGATGAGCGGCTTTAGCGCATCATCTTTCGCAACTTCCGTCCACCACTCACTGGCGCTGCCTTTCCAGGTTTCGCCGAAAGTTTCGATGGGGCTGCTGCGTTTGATCCATAACTCGATTAGATCGATCAAATCGCCGATCTGACCCGAGTGCATGGCCGCTGTCCTCACACCGTCATGGATATAACTGCGCACACCAAAGCGGTTTGATCCATTCACATGAGCTGGCGGTTTCCATTCCAACAGCCATCTCGCGTAATGCGGCAACTCAGCCTGAATCATTGGTTCCAGGATGTGAGCCGGAGGAAAATAATTTGGATCGCGCGGCGCCGCTTTGAAGATCATAATTTTATCTTCGATGCTCATGTCCAAATCCGGGATCATCTGCAACGAATAATTGTCATCGTTGAGCGTAATGTAGAGCCGGCCGGACCACTCGTTATTCAGAGCATCTGAATACATCTTGCGGTAGTTAAGCGTTGGGTTCGCGGCCAGTTTCTTCACCATTTCGCAAAATTTCTTGTGCAAGCTGGGATCGGCTGCGACCTGGCCGTCATCGATCCGCCAGAGCGCCTTTTCAGCGAGGTTTTTATTAAACTCGGACTGCTTAATCACATAGTCGCTGGCATCGGCAGAGCCGCCAACAAGCGCACCAATAATGCGCAAACCGAGAAGCGTCTTGCCGGATGAGGGAGGCCCGACGACAAAAACAGTATGTCCACGAGGGCAACTGCCAGTAACTGCGCCGCCGTAGAACCGTTTTTCCCACGCGAGGAAATATGGGAGCTGTTCTGGTGGATCAAAGAAGGTGTCTAAGAATTTTGCAATCCACGGGAACTTCTCGCCCCACTCGCCGACTTCGTCAGCGACTTGCACAGGTTTGACGTATGAGATGTTGAGAAAGCGTTCACCATCACGCTCAATCATGTCGCGCGGATCGAAGAGGACCGGCACCGCGCCGTGAACGCGGCGGAGTTCTTGAACGTGGACCTCGGCATCTATTACTTCACTGGAAGTCTTTCCTCGTTTTTCATCCGAGAGACCTCTCCGAGACTTCAGATACTTTGCGAAGTCTTCTTTCGCAACAGACACCCAGCGGTCGTTGACTTTCGATAGTATTGCTTGCCGTCAAACCAAACGCCGTCGACTGCGGCACCGATTTTGTCTTGTTGAAATTTCCTAACGAAGCTGGGACCAAAGATTTCGGCCCAGGGGTAAAACTGCTTCTGCCGACTGAAACAGACCATCCCGGCCGGCGCGACGACACACGAAGTCGGATTTGAGCCGCCGTCCCAAAATACTGGACCGCGAACGCCTTCTTCAAATTCACCCGGCCAATCCCATTCGCGATTTGCAATCTCATCAGCGATTACATCGAGCGGGATGTGAATGTCTCCAAGTTTGCTCCAAGCGGTCTTTTTAGCGGCCTGTGTTGTCCAATAATTGACGACGTTCTTGGAAAGAGCGTAATCACCAAGCTTCTTCCAGTGTGAGCCAACGTCATACAACGTCGAAACGTTCTTCCAAGCGGGTTCGTCGAAGCCTGGGAAGATTTGGGTGAGTCGCAGAGCGTCTTTCGCAACGGCCAAGAACTTTTCCAGCAACGGTTCGCAGTCAACGAGAGCCGGCGCTTCAAAGATATAAACAAGGCGAGCGCGTTGACCGGATGGGGAGCGCGCTATCCAGGTGGGGCGCAAGTCGGCGGGGCACCGTTCGAGCACAGTTCCAAACAAGCTATCATCGATGTTCGCGTCGTAGTCGGCGACAAGCGCGTGCAGTCTCCGAGCCGGGTTGGTTTTGGAACTTACACGGATACCGGGGTTGAGTCCCTCATATCCGGTAAAAACCAAGTGTTCGGTATCCGGTTGGAGCCGCCACTGCTTGTAAACTTCCTTATTGACGAGTGCGCTCTCCGGGATGTTCGGTTCGAACATCCAAGGTTCGCAGGGTTTAACTTCAGTTGCGACGTTGTTCTTTGCGCCGCGAAGAATGCTCTCACTCGGACTTGGGGTCGCTGTGTCTTTTAAGGGTTCGAACTCTGTTACCAGTCCTTTGTTCGTTTGGCCGTTTAATGATATTGAAGTCATTGCGGCAGTTCACCCCCGAGTATGCGTGCCCAGCATCGCGCGATGTCGCTGGCCGCGTAGAGCGTTAATTTGTGGCGCTTGACGATTGCTTTTAACCAGCCGGCGTCGACGCATTCTTGGAGAAGCTTTTCGCTCCCGATTGCGTAGGCGGCCTCATCTGGTCGATAGCCAAGTTTATTGATTGAGACGTTTTTGGTCATAAGGGGGTGGTTCTTGGGGGGTTGATTTTGGTTTAAGTGGGTTTAACAAGGGTAACATAGCCTATGCAGTGCATAGGTTCAATCCGAAAAATCGAAAAATCTTGTAACAGTTCGATCTCTGCCTTGTTGACATGATGCAGCCCGGAGCATACCCTAAGCATAGGATAGGTTCAAGAATTTTATGCAAAGTCCGACCTCGCACCACGCGCCACACAAACAATTAAAGGCAATTCGAAAATGTCTCGCCATCACGCAAAAGAAAGCTGCGGCGATGCTTGGCGTCAGCTATCCCTATTTTCTTTCGATTGAAACCGGACAACGCGAACTCAGCGGTCCTCTCGCCAGTAGAATCGCGAAAATTTTTGGTGTCGCACAAATCGAAGACAAAAGCGGAAGGCCGTTGATGCGCGATTCCAATGGCGATCTTGTCCCGTTTACCAAAGAACGATACGAGAAAAACCGCTCAAGGCTGCCGTCCTACTTTATCGAACAGGACGAGCGGCTCGTAAGACCGACTGCTGAGGAATACGCGCAATGCACGCGAGCGTTGTTGGAAGCTGCACGCGAAGAAGGAACAATGGCTCGCCTGCTCGCTGACTTTTTTCCTTGGTTCGAAACAGGAATTAGGAGTGACACAAGTTACGACAACTTCTCCAGAAAATTCGACGAGCTGTTTGGTAGGAAGCGTAATGACGCTTTTTGGGCGCTTACTGGTTATCGCGCTGAAAAATTGGACCATGAGGTCGGGGAGTATTATGAGAACCTCGATCGCGAGAAACGCCGGAAAAAAAAGAAGCGCCGTGCGTGATTGCTACAGTCGATTTGCTACAAGCACTCGGAACTTATTGCGCACGAGAGCCTTCGAAGGGTGACGTCCTACCGTGTCAAGGTAGTGCTCTACCACTGAGCTAACCGCGCGTTGAATCAAAAAGTGATCCGCCTTTGCCATTTCGGCTACGGCGTGACAAGTAAGTGACGGGTGATCAGTGATCAGTCAAGACTCGAGGTTTCTAGGAAGGCTACCGTCAGAGCAAGGTAAGATCCTTCGACTCTCTTTGCTCGTTCAGGATGGCGGCTACGCGGCCAGTTTGACCGCTTCCTTGTGGCCGAGAATGCGAACGGTTTCTTTCAATTGTTCGACCTTGAGCGGTTTTTTCAAAACAGTGATGGGACCTTTGGCCAGGATCCGGTCGAGCATCGCGCTATCCGGATAGCCAGTTATAATAACGATGGAGCACTCGGGCTGGTTCTCTTTGATCGCATCGTAAACGTCGTCGGCGGGGCCGTCCGGCAATTTCAAATCGAGAAAGACCAGATCGAATTTTTGTTTCTCAATCGCCGCGAGCGCTTCTTTGACCGTTCCGACTACGACGCGGCTAAACCCGATTTTGCGGAAGAACACCTTGAAGAGGTTTTGAAGACTTTCATCATCATCCACGACGAGAACAGTGGGCTGTCCGGATTTGTCTTCCTTGAGAATATCTTTGTCCAGGGAGGACTTCTTGATACGCCAACGTCCGCCGATCTGGATGGCTGGAAGCTGCCCGCGCTGGACCAGATAATAAACGGTGGGCAACGGGATACGGAGGTATTTGGCCGTTTCCTTGACCGTTAGGAGGTTGTGCATGGATGGAAAATCACCAATTGGCGGGAAAATGGGCAAGACATTTCGCTCGTTATAGCATTATAAATTCTAGAATCGGTGTCAATCCTTTCTTTGGCCCTAACGAGTTTTTTCCTCTAAGAACCTGGGTTCAGGCAGGGGCATTCCAACCCGTTCCAAGGCACTCGCGACTGGACAATGCAGGGCCGGAGGGTGACTATTCGATCCTCGATGAGCGCGCTTTTCTTCAAGCGATTCCTGAAACGGCCGTTTCAAATTGCCTCGATCGTCCCAAGTTCGAAGGCGCTGGTTGAACGGGTCTCGGACAAGATCGATTTCGATCAGGCACTGGTGATTGCCGAATATGGTCCAGGCGATGGCGTGCATTCGCGCGCGATCGCGCGCCGGATGCGGCCGGATTGCCAGCTGCTCCTCTTCGAAATTGACCCGGCATTTTCGCGGGATTTGCGCCGCCAATTCAGCGACGACTCGCGCGTGCACGTGATCAATGACAACGCCGCGCATTTACAGCGGGAACTCAACCGTCGCGATATCCCCGCCTGCGATTACATCGTTTCGGGAATTCCATTCAGTATTTTGCAGATCGACAAGAAGCGCGCTCTTCTTCAACAAACCCACGATGCGCTCGCGCCGGGCGGGCGGTTCATTATCTACCAAGTCACCAACGAGCTGAAACAGCACGCCAAGATTTTCGAGCACGCGAAATCCGAGTATTTCCTGCAAAATATCCCACCGATGTTCATCACCGTTTTCGAACGAGCAAACGGTCAAAACGGTGAAGCCCCAATCGCGGCAGAAACATCCAGCTTCCGCAAATAACGCATGACCGGCGGCGGCGGAATGCGAACGGAAAAAGATTCGATGGGCGAGATGTCGCTCCCGGGACGGGCGCTTTACGGCGCGTCAACCCAGCGCGCGGTGCTCAATTTTCCAATCAGCGGCTACCGTTTTCCACGACCGTTTATTCGTGCGCTCGGCTTGATCAAATGGGCTGCCGCGCAGGCCAATCATGATCTCGGGTTGCTCGACGCCGAACGCGCGGCGCTGATCGTTCAGGCAGCCGAGGAGGTGATTGAAGGCAAGCTCGACGAGCATTTTCCGCTCGATATTTTCCAGACCGGTTCCGCCACGAGCACGAATACCAACGCGAACGAAGTGATTGCGAATCGCTGCGCGCAACTGGCAGGCAAAGCGATCGGATCCCGCGAGCTGGTGCACCCAAACGATCACGTTAACATGGGCCAGTCGAGCAATGATGTGATCCCGTCGGCCATCCACCTCAGCGCGGCCGAACAATTGAAGACCCATCTCGTGCCGGCATTGGGAAAATTGCACGCTGCGCTGGACGCCAAGGCGAAGGAATTCTGGGACATTATTAAGATTGGCCGGACGCATTTGATGGATGCGACTCCGGTTCGCCTTGGTCAGGAATTTTCTGGTTACGCGCAACAGGTCGCCTACGGAAAACAGCGCGCCGAAAAAGCAATCGAAGTTTTGCGCGAAGTCGCCCTTGGCGGCACGGCAGTCGGCACTGGTTTGAATCGTCATATTGGTTTTCCGAAAAAAGCGTTGCGCCATGTCGAGCAGCGAACCGGGATCGCATTTTACGAAGCGAAAAATCACTTTGAAGCGCAGGGCAGCAAGGACGCGGTGGTTGAGGCGAGCGGCCAGTTGAAAACAATCGCTACGAGCTTGTTCAAGATTGCGAACGACATTCGGTTGTTGGGCAGCGGACCGCGTTGTGGAATAGGCGAGATTCAATTGCCGGCCACCCAACCGGGAAGCTCCATCATGCCCGGCAAAGTCAATCCGGTCATGAGCGAATCGATGATGATGGTTTGCGCTGAGGTTTTTGGGAACGACGCCGCGATCACCTGGGCCGGCGCCAACGGAAATTTCGAGCTCAACGTCATGATGCCAGTGATGGCGCGGGACCTTCTTGAATCGATCCGCATTCTTTCAAATGTGGTCGACGCTTTCTGCGAGAAATGCGTTATCGGAATCACGGCGAACAAGGCGCGCTGCGAAGAATTGGTCGAACTCTCGATGGCGATGGTCACTGCTCTCGCGCCGAAAATCGGCTACGATCGGGCGGCCGAGATTGCCAAGGAAAGCGTTCGCACGGGCAAAACGGTGCGCGAGCTTTGCCGGGAGAAGAAAATTTTGCCGGAAAAGGAGCTCGAAGCCGCGCTCGACCCGATTTCGATGACGGAGCCGGGCGGCGCCGGCTCGGCCGGCGGTTAAGAATGTCGATCTGGAAATTAACCGGCCTGTTTTCTCTGGCGGCCTGCTTAACGACTGCAGGGCTGGGTGCGGGTAATCGACCCGACGTCGCGCAGATTATTACGAAATCAGATGCGTCCGATATTTTGGGCGAAGCAGTGAAGGATCCGAGCCCGCGCAGCGGCGAAGGCGCGGACGGTTACTACTCAAAATGCAATTACTACAGCTTGCGGCGCGGCAAATCGCTGGTCATTCGTCTCCAGTTACCTGGCCCGAATGCAATTGCTCCGGACAAGGAACTTCAACTGGTCGCCGAGGCAAATGGCTCGATGGAAAATGTATCGGGCGTTGGCGATGCCGCGCAAATGTTCACTGCGGGCGGCGAAAGCGGTTTCGCGTCGCGGGTGTTGATGCTTTACGTGGTCAAAGGCGGCGCGTTTCTCACCATTGGCGTGAGCGGTTTCGCTAATGATGCGGTTGCGCTCGAAAAAGCGAAAACGGTCGCCCAAAAGTTGGTTGACCACCTTTGACCGCAACGCGGCGCGAGGTTAGATCGACAATATGGTGGCCAAGCTTGATGGACCGCAATTTTCCGGCGGCGCCAATATTGCGATCAAGTGCCCGTCGCACACTTACGACCAAACGGTGTCGTTTTATCGCGACACGCTAGGCCTGCCATTGATCGAGGAGGAAGCGGACGGCTGCATTTTTCAATTCGGTCCGAACCGTCTTTGGATCGACAAAGTGCCGAACCTGAGTCATCCGGACATTTGGCTCGAGATCGAGACCAATGATACCGAGGCGGCGGCGGCATTCCTAAAAGTTCACGGTGTCGCGCGCCGCGACGGAGTGGAGAATTTACGCGAAGATTTCAATGGGTTTTTCATTTCCGAACCTGGCGGAGTTGTCCACCTCGTTGTCGGCCCGGAAGAAGTCTGAGAACGATTTTTCGCCTTCAGGCGTGCCAACCCATGATGGTCAGGTCGCGCTGAATGTTGTCGAGACGCGCAACGCCCGGCAGCAAACCCCATTTTTCAAATCCGAGGCGCGCGAATAACCGCAGACTCGGTTGATTGTGCGCGAAGATCAGCCCGACCATTGCCGTGATTCCGAGCTCCGGGGCGCGCGCAATCGCTTCGCTTAGCAACGCGCCGCCCACCCCGCGACGCCGGAATTTTTTATCGACATAAACGCTTACTTCGGCGGTGTCGCGATAGGCACCTCGCGGGAGAAACGTTTTTAAAGTTAACCAGCCGGCGACTGTTCCATCCATTTCCAATACCCAAAATGGGTGGCGGCCCGCGGAATGATCACTCAGCCAGTTTCGACGATCTTCCAACGTTATCGTTTCGAGTTGCGCGGTCGACATGCGCGTCGCGATCGCGGCGTTGTAAATCTTAACGATAGACGGGAGATCGGTTTCTCGCGCATTCCGGATCTTCGTTTCGCTCCTCGCCGCAGCTCTTCGGCACGGCTTTTCTGTCACTATCGCCGCACTCATACTGCCGGGAAAAACGCGTTCTCAAAAGTCGGCTGAAAATGTCCGCGCACCGTTTCGCCGATTCGAAAGCGCGTACTGATTTCCGATTGGGTCGCGCAAAAAAGATCGATGTCGCTCTTGCCAGATTTGGCGAGCGCGTTGCGCACGGTCTCGAGCGCTAGCTCCGGCGTATTGCAGTCGCGACTGAGATGTCCGAGCACGACGCGATCGATTTTTCCCGGCAGCAATTCTTCGATCACGGTGGCCGCTGCGTTGTTCGACAAATGTCCGTGACGCGACTGGATCCGTTGCTTCACTGGCCAGGGCCGATGGGTGTCGTTTTGCAAAAGTTTTTCGTCGTGATTGGTCTCGATGACCAGCGTGTGCACGTGACGCAGCCGTTCCACGATCATCTTGGTCGCGTAACCGAGATCGGTTATGAAACCGAGACCGCTCGATCCGGCATAAAAAGCGAAACCGACTGGATCGACGGCATCATGCGGCACCGGGAACGTTTGCACGATGACGTCACAAATCTTGAACTCCGCGCCTGTGCGAAAGATCCGCCAGTTCGGATGTCGATTCAGAGAACAACCGGAGCGAACCGCTTCCGCCGTTTGTGAGTTTGCGTAGATCGGGATCTCCAATTTGCGGCAAAAGACCTCAAGGCCACAAACGTGATCACCGTGCTCATGCGTGAGCAAAACGCCGTCGAGTTGCTCCGGCGTTACACGGCATTGCTCGAGTCGAAGGACGATCTGACGCGCACTCAATCCGCCATCGATCAAAATTTTGCAATGATTGGTCGTGATCAGGGCGCTGTTTCCGGCACTGCCGCTCCCGAGCATCGTTAAACTGAACACGATCGGTATTTAGCGACCGCGTGTCGGTTTTCGCAAATTAATTTCGCAACAACGGCCGAATTTTCGCCGGCGGCAGCGCGAGAATGCACTCTTTCTTGTCGGTGTAATCGAGCGAGCGAAATAATCGGATTTCTTCAACCCGGCGAATCGCGTTGAGGGTATCGAGGTATTGCGTGTAACTCGCGGCCAGATCGGCCGTTTCAAGATAACGGGCGCGCAAATTTCGGTCGGCGAACGCGTCCGGGCATTGACGATTGAAAAGATGAAAACGCAGCCACCGGCGATCGCTTCGTGATACGCGCTGGGTTTTTCGAAAGAAGGCAACGAACAAGAGCAAGACAAGGTAAGTGTCCACCTGGGCCTGCAGTTCCAGATTTCGCGCGAAATCCTCCGATGCGATGTCGCGCGCACCGTTCTTAAATTGAAGTGCGGCATGGAGTGCATGATTGATTTCTTCCACGAACGCAATCAGCGAACGAATATTGTGATCGCTCAGGCCGGCCCGCGGATCATGGCGCTCGAGCTGTTCGATCAACCAGCGCGAATAATAAATGCCGACGTAAAGCTGATCGTTCGCGGTACGGAGAAATGTGCGCGCCAGCTCGCTCAACTCTCGGGCCGATTTCCCGACCAGGATCGACAACTGGCGGCAACGGTGTCGACCGATCAAGCAGTCTTCCAGATTGATCCCGACCTGCGCATAGGTGCGCTCGAAAAGTTTTTGGATCTGACTGAACAGCGTTTCGTTCACAAAACCAGTGGTGGGCGAGCATCTTCATCCAGATGAAGCAAACGCTCGGAAAGATCATTCAGCGCGAGACGGACATCGTGAAAACGGTTGGCAAGGCCGGCGAAGACATCGGTTAGTTCGCAGCGGCGCGCGGTTTCGTGTGAGGCGACCAATTGATAATTGGTGCGTCCAATTTGTTCGTAGAATTCGATATCGGGCGCGCCGCGTAAACTGCGTCGCTGAGTGTTCTCGTGAAAAATTCCAGTGATGAAGAGAGAATAATTTCCGACGTGCGCCCGGAGCAGGAATGTTTGTTCAGGCGTGGCGCGAGTCAGCGCGATGAGCATGTCGGCGATGTATTCGTGTGCGAGTTCACCGATTTTGTCCGGACTCTGAAGCTGGCTGGCGCGAGAGAAAGTTTCCAAAAGCGAACCGATGTAGTCGGAGAGCTTGCGATTGCCGATGCCGGCTTGTTGCAGGACGTGCCGGGCGAGGACGTAAAAATAAAATTGGGACGAGATGTGCAGATGTCCGGCGTTGGAAAGGATCGTTTCGACCAAGAGCGGATGATCCAAAATGGAATCGCGCGTTTCGGAATCGCTCAAGAGATCGACTAGGGAAACGTTGTCTCCGCGGGAGCGGGAGAGTGTGCGAACGATGAAATCAAAGTCTGCGGCGGTGAAGCGTTCCCGACAATTCGCCCTAATCATCGCGCCTTCCCTTCTTGAGCATTGACGATGCCGCAGCCAATTTTGTTCGAGCCGACGTTTATTTCGTCACGCGTTTTTAGTCAAGAACGCTCTCGCGAACCAGGAGAAAACGCAAAACACGAACTCCCAACTCTGAACATCGAATTTTCGAAAGCAGGTTTGCATTCGACCTTGGATGTCGGAAGTTCGGCGTTCGAAGTTTTCTGTGGTTTCGCAGGAAGGGTGGCTGAGTCCGGTTTAAGGCACTCGACTCGAAATCGAGCGTGGGGCAACCCACCGTGGGTTCGAATCCCACCCCTTCCGCGCCGCATTCGCCAAGGCTACAGCGAGTCGGGGCTCGCTAACATCAGTCGACGCCGATAATTCAAAGCCGTAATTTCGTCGAATGAAAGCAGCCCATCTTATATCTTTTGTCGTCGGGGTCGCGGTGATGCTCGGGTTCGGCACGCTGCGCGGCTCGAACGCAGAACCGGCACATCACGTTTACGAATTGCGGCTATACCATGTGAACGCGGGCAAAATGAATGAGCTAGTAGCTCGCTTTGGAAATCACACCGACGCCATCTTTAAACAACATAACATGAAAAGCGTTGGATATTGGGTGCCTGAAGATGCGCCGAGCGCTCAAAATCTGTTTGTTTACGTTTTGGAGCACCCGAGCAGGCAAGAGGCGGAGAAGAACTGGGCCGCTTTCCAGGCGGATGCTGAGTGGCAAAAGGCGAAGGCCGAGTCGGAGAAGGACGGGCCTTTGGTGGACCATATAGACCGGTATTTCATGGATCCCACGACCTTTTCGGTCCTGCGCTAGGAGCAACGCGGCAAAGGACTTGTTTTGGAGGTCGGTCGAGCAAAAATGTAACAATTAAGGGCTTGATTCGGGCACGCTTTGCACCGCATATTGTGTGTTCGCCGAGCAGCCAACGCTATTCCTTGTTGTTCGCCAGAATTAACAGGTTATTAGCCTCGCTGTTCGCAGAAATTCACCGCCAATTCACAACGAAAAAGGACGCCCCGCCATGATCCAGCTCAAACCCGGAATCCCGCCATCAGCTTTGAACAAACCGCGTAAAACAACCGATCGACGTCAAAATCGGTCGGCGAAGAAATCAACGCGCGGTTTGCATTTCGAGCGCGTGTTCAACGACGCGACGGTGAAACCGTTTGATCAGGTGGAATGGGAACATCGCACGGCGGAGATCACGGACGACAGTGCCACCGTGATTTTCAAACAGGAAAACGTTGAGGTGCCGAAAAATTGGAGCGCGCTGGCGACCAAGATTGCGGTCTCGAAATATTTTTACGGCGACATCGCGCACGGAACGGATCCGCACAAAGGCGGTCGCGAAAGTTCGGTACGGCAGCTAATTCATCGCGTCACGAGGACGATCACCGATTGGGGAATTGCGGACGGTTATTTCGCGGACGCGGAAGCGGCGGAGATTTTTTACGACGAATTAACGTGGCTCTGCCTGAATCAACACGGCGCGTTCAATTCACCGGTCTGGTTCAACGTCGGTCTGTATCACGAGTACGGTATCGGCAAAGGCGCCGGTGCGGGGAATTATTTTTACAATCGCACAACCGGGAAGGCCGAACGCGCGCCGACTCAATATGAGTTTCCGCAGAGCAGCGCTTGTTTTATCCAGGACGTCAAAGACACCATGGAAGACATCATGCGTCTCGCGACGAGCGAAGCGATGCTCTTTAAATATGGCAGCGGGACGGGCACCGATCTTACGACGTTAAGATCGACCAAGGAAAAACTGAGCGGCGGCGGCAAACCAAGCGGCCCGCTTTCGTTTCTCAAAGTTTACGATCAGGTCGCAAACGTGGTGAAGAGCGGCGGTAAAACGCGGCGCGCGGCCAAGATGAACACGCTCAAAGATTGGCATCCGGACATCGAGGAGTTCATCGATGCGAAGCAAAGGGAAGAGAAGAAAGCGTGGGCGCTCATCGAGCAGGGTTACGACGGCAGCTATAACGGCGATGCTTACGGCTCGGTGATGTATCAGAACGAAAACCTGAGCGTGCGGGTGAGCGACCAATTCATGGATGCCGCGCTGGCTGACAAGGAATGGTGGACTCGCCGAGTGACTGATGGGCAACCATGCGAACGCAAAAACGCGAAAACGTTGCTGCGAAAAATAGCCGAAGGCACACACATCTGCGGCGATCCCGGGATGCAGTTCGATACCACGATTCACAAGTGGCACACCTGCAAAGGAACGGGCCGGCAAAATTCAACGAACCCGTGCAGCGAATATCTTTTTCTCGATAATACGGCCTGTAATTTAGCGTCGCTGAATCTATTGAAATTTAAGACGGCGGATGGCGAGTTCGACGTCGAACGATTTAAAGACGCAGTGCGCATTTTCATCACCGCGCAAGAAATCGTGGTCGATAACGCCAGTTATCCGATCAAAGAGATCGCCGAGAATTCGCACATGTTCCGCACTCTCGGTCTCGGCTACGCCAATCTTGGTTCGCTGGTAATGAGTTACGGCTACGGATACGACAGCATGGAAGGTCGCGCCCTCTGCGGCGCCGTCACGTCGATCATGACCGGCGAAGCTTACGAACAAAGTGCGCGGATGGCGGAGGCGTTGGGACCATTTCCGGGCTACGAAGAGGCGCGTTGCAGCGGCGTCCCGAAACCGGTTGCCAAGAGCAATGTCGCCTCGATGCTCGAAGTCATCGATCTTCATCGCTGCGCCGTGAACGACATTGCGGACGTGGATGAGTTTGCCTATTTGAAGAAAGAAGCGGCGAAAACGTGGGACCGCGCGGCGAAGCTCGGAAAGCGTCACGGTTATCGCAACGCGCAAGTCACGGTGCTCGCGCCGACAGGCACGATCAGTTTTCTGATGGATTGCGACACGACCGGGATTGAGCCGGACATCGCGCTGGTGAAATACAAGCTCCTCGCTGGCGGCGGCATGTTGAAAATCGTGAACCAAACGGTCCGGCCGGCGCTGGCAAAACTCGGCTACAATTCGGAAGAGGTTGATCGGATCATTGCACACATCGACGCATTCGACACCATCGAGGACGTCATCGATTCCGATGGAACGAGAATTTTCTCCGGACTGAAACCGAAACACTTGCCGATCTTCGATTGCGCATTCAAGCCATTCAAAGGCGAGCGCTCTCTCAATTATATGGCGCACCTGCGGATGATGGCGGCGGCGCAACCGTTCTTGAGCGGCGCGATTTCGAAAACGGTGAACCTACCGGAAGCGGCGACTGTCGACGACATCATGAACAGCTACGTCGAGGGTTGGAGGCTCGGGCTAAAATCGATCGCGATTTATCGCGAAGGTTCCAAGCGGTCCGCACCGTTGAATACGCGCAAAACACGCGACATGGGCGGCACCACCGAAGATGTTGATGTTGCCTTGGATATCACGGTCGATCGCGAAGATTTCCAAAAACGAATTCTCGAGCTCGAACAAGAATTGACCGAGCTGCGCGGCAAGATCGACAAACCCATTCGGCACCGCATGCCGGACACACGCATGTCGTTGACTCATCGGTTCGAAATCGCCGGACACGAAGGTTACATCACGGTCGGTTTGTATGAAGATGGACAGCCCGGCGAACTGTTCATCACGATGTCGAAGGAAGGCAGCACCATCGGCGGATTGATGGACACGGTCGGAACGCTAACGTCGATCGCGCTTCAATACGGCGTGCCGCTGGAAAGTTTGGCGAAGAAATTTGCGTATCAACGGTTCGAGCCGAGCGGCTTCACCAAGAATCCGGACATTCGCAACGCGACCAGCATCACCGACTACGTGTTTCGCTGGTTGGCCTGCCAGTTCATCAAAGGTTACAAGGAAGCGACCTCGCCAAATCGCGGACAGGCTGACTTGCCGCTAAGAGAACTTCCCGAGATGGAAAAAAAAGCGCTCAATCGTCCCGTCTCGGATCTCGCCCGCACGGGCGAGAAAGAAATTCTCGACGTGATCACAAATCATATTCCGAACGATGGTCCTGCGGTCTCGGGACAGATTGCCGGCAACGGTCAAAGCCACGCCGATCGCGTCCAGGAAGCACTGGGGAACATGTTCATGGACATCATCTGTTCCCACTGCGGCAGCGACAAAGTCATCCGCGCTGGCGCCTGTGGCGTTTGCACTGAGTGCGGCACCAGCCAGGGCTGCAGCTAAGTTACCTTTCAAAATAACTGGCCGCCCAGCGTTGGACAGAAGCGCCCCGTTGGCTACAATTCGTGACCGCCGTTCGTTCGACGGCGGTTTGCTCGCCTTCGGTCGCCGCGGCGACCTGCGCGTGCTAAATTTTTCTATGACTGAAGCAGAACTCCAAAGACAGAAGGAAATGCAGCAGGCCGAGGAACTGTTGTTCACCGGCCCGCAGGCGCTTGGTTTTGTTAAAGGATTGTTCGCCGGCCATTTTGTGTCCGATTGGGTGATGCCGTATCCTCGCATTCCGGCCGCTCAACAAACGCAGCTCGATCAAACGTTGAAGGAGCTGCGCGCATTCCTCGACGCGAAGCTTGATCCAACCGCTATTGATCGACAGGCGGACATCCCGCGCGAAGTCATCGACGGCCTGGGTCGGGTTGGAGTTTTGGGAATGACAGCGCCGGCCGATTACGGCGGACACGGTTTTTCCCAGCTGGCGAACACGAAAATTTTGGAAGAACTCGGGACCCGCTGCGCGTCAACATCGGTCTTCGTGAACGCACATCACTCGATCGGGATCCGCGCACTGTTGTTGTTCGGGACGCACGATCAAAAACAGAAATGGTTGCCGAAACTTTGCACCGGTGAGTGGCTCGGCGGGTTCGCGCTGACTGAACGAGAAGCTGGCTCCGATGCGGCGAATGTGCAAATGACCGCCACCCCGAGCGACGACGGCTCGCACTACATTCTGAACGGCGAAAAGCGATACATCACGAACACCGCCGTCGCGCAGGTGTTGACCGTGATGGCGCGGACGCCCGTTCCAGGAAAACCTGGGAAGGATGCGATCACCGCGTTTTTGGTTACGCCCGACATGCCTGGTTTTGAAATGATCGAGCCGCGAATGGAAAAAATGGGGATTCGCGGGACGGCGACTGGCCGATTCGCGTTGCGCAATGTGAAAGTGCCCAAGGAAAATATCCTCGGGCCGTTTGGCAAAGGTTTGAAAGTGGCGCTCACGATCTTGGATTTCGGGCGAACCACGTTCGGGGCGTGTTGCACCGGCGCAGCGAAAACTTGCCTCGCATTGGCGGTTAAGCACGCGAACACGCGGAAGCAGTTCAACAAAACGCTCGGCAATTTTCACTTGGTTAAGAAGAAAATCGCGCGCATCGCCGCAGACGCCTACGCGATGGAAGCCATAACGACGATCACTGCGTCGCTGATCGATCGCGGTCTTGAAGATTACATGCTGGAAACGGCGATGTTGAAGGTTTTCACCACCGAGCTGCTTTGGGAATGCGTTAATGAAGCATTTCAAATCCACGGCGGCGCGGCCTACATGACCGATCTTCCGCTGGAACGAATGTTACGAGACGCGCGCATCAATCAGATCGGCGAAGGTAGCAATGAGGTTTTGAAATCATTCATCGCGCTGGTCGGAATGCGTGGACCGGGCATGGAATTCAAGGAAATCTACGACACAATGCTCAAGCCAACGCGCGAAGGCGGAATCGGAAAAGCCTGGAACGCCGGAATCAGTCGCCTCGGTGCGGCGGTCCGCATCCCCGATGTCCCGGTCCGAAGCGCGGAACTGAAATCTTTCGCGAGTCAGTTGGGCCGGCTAATCTGGCGATTCAACTTAGCAGTGAACAAATCGCTCGTGCTCTATCGCGAACCGATCCTCGACATGCAACTGGTGCAGGAACGGATCTCCGGTGCGGCGATGGATTTATTCGCGTCTACTGCGGTGCTAAGTCGGTCGGATTCCGAGATTCAACTCGGACAGCGGAACGGCCAATCTCCGTCGACAAGCAATGCCGCGGCCGAATTGTTCCTGCGTCAATCGTTCCGGCGAATCCGAGATTTTCTATCGGGCCTGGGCGACAACGACGACAAGTTCATTCTTGCGGCTGCCGATTCGGTTCTCGGAGACCGTTGATCGAGCGAACGAGGCGGCCATAGTTACGCGACTCGACTGAAAGCGTGCCGATGCAACGGCACGCTGTCGAAGATCGTTGGCTGTGGGCTCCCGACCTTCAAGTGGCGCAATTCTAGCTACCGAGAAGGTCATGCGCCTAAAGGAGCTGGAACTCAGCGCACCGTTGGTGACCGATCTTCACTCCGCGGGAGTGATATGCTCGGGCGTCGCCTCGTGTCCGCTAACTCCTCGGCTTGCTGACGTTTTTAAGGCGTGGAGGTTTCACGCTTTACTGGGATCGATTGTCGCCGCCGGCATTTTACTGCGCCTATTTTTACCATATGGCTTCCACGATGTTGGCTTCGATGAAAATCTCTATCGGCAATATATTTTGCTGATCGACCGGGTAGGTATCTCCCATTATCCGATCCTGATTGAGTCGTTTATCCGTAATCAATTGGATCCACAGCACCAAGCCATTCTCCCTCCAACGCGACTAGTCTATATCGTCGGCGGCTTTCTGTATCATCAGCTTTTTGGACTTGAGCCGTTGGTCGCGCTGCATGCCATCGCTTGTCAGTTTAGTATTCTTACTCTTGTACTTTCGGCAGTATTCTGCTGGCGATTAACCGGCGCCGGTGCCTTGACGGCCGCAGTGACTGCATTGGTTGCATGCGCGCCGACCCAGATCCATTTGGGCCAACATTCATTGATCGACGGCGTGTTTGGGTTCTGTGCGCTGCTGGTTGTCTGGTTGCTTTGGGAGAATCTCCAGCGACCAAACCATCTTCGCTGGCTGATCGCGTATGCCGGAAGTCTTAGCCTTCTCGTAATGGCAAAAGAAAGCTCTTCTTTCGTCTTTGCCGCTATTCTTGCAATCTTGGTAATCAACCGCTGGGCGAATTTCGGTCGCGTGACCCGCCAATTAGTATGGGCGACTTTAGCCGGCGCTCTCGCTGGCTTTTCCGTCGTTGTGGTCGCAGCTGGCGGATTCGAAAACTTCACGCTCATCTTCACCCTTTTACAGCGAAAAGTCCCGGTCTTGCCTTACACAATATTGACGGGTGATGGCCCGTGGCACCGCTATTTGATCGACTTAATGTTAGTGAGTCCGGCGATCATGCTTTTAGCGATCGCCAATCTGCTCTCACCCCGCGGCTGGGCAATTCCCGGGCATAGCTACCTGGCGGCATTCACCTTCGTTATCTACGTTATTCTCACCAGTTTTCCGGATGGAATGAACCTTCGCTACATCTTGATGCTGGATATGCCCCTGCGGTTTTTCGCAGCAAGTCAGTTACTTGCTTTCAGCCAAAGCTGGGGTCGTTGGCGAAATCTTTTATTGGCTGGCGTCGTCTTGGCGCTCTGCACCTACGAATTGCATCAGCATTACGTCCTCTTTGTCAAAGGCCGATTGTACGAGCTTGTCAGCACGGGGTTATTGCGTGCGCAGAATATTCTGAAATGAGCCAGGACTCAACCCTCACGCTTTTACAATTGGAGAGGGTTCCGTCGCCTTCTAGCCCCCACCTGCTGTCGTCATCGGAGGAAACGGCCCAATCCAACACGCTGCTGGACGAACACCTGTCTAAAACCGCTGCCTTTTACGACAATCACATTGCGCCGCCGAACTGCTTTGCCCGGCAGTATAGGCAGCGCCTTGCGCATTACATCCGTGATTGGGTCCCGGCAGACGCGAGCATTTGCGAGATCGGATGCGGCGGGGGAGCTCTGCTTGAACTCTTGCCGAATTCAGACGTTACCGGCATCGATGTCTCGCCAAAGCAAATTGAGCAGGCGTGCGCGAGAGTCCCGCACGGAAGTTTTTACTGCGGCGCAGGCGAGACGTTCGTCTTCAAGCGAACGTTCGATTTCATTATTATATCTGAAACAATTAATCTGACAGGCGATGTGCAGCGCATGTTTGAAAATGTACGGCAATGCTCGTGTCGCAACACACGCTTAGTATTGAATTTCTACAATACACTGTGGAAACCACTGTTAAATTTGGCGACGTTGCTTGGGCTGAGGTCGCAACACCCGGAATCGAACTGGCTCAGTGGCACCGATGTTCGAAATCTTCTCGCGCTTGCCGATTGGGAGGTCGTACGCAAAGAGACGCGGATACTGCTCCCCGCACCTTTTCTTGGTCTCGACAGACTGCTTAACCGCTTTCTTGCACCACTGCTGCCCTCATTTGGTCTAACCACTTTTGTGGTATGTCGACCAATCTTTCGTACCCCAGAGCATGAAAAAACGGTGTCGATTCTCGTCCCGGCGCGCAATGAGGCGGGTAATATTGAGCCAGCCGTCAAGCGGATCGGCAAGTTTGCGAGCAAAGGAGAAATCATTTTTGTAGAAGGTCACTCCACCGATGGGACATGGGCGGAAATCGAGCGAGTGCGCGCTTGTTATCCGCAACTCGCGATCCGCGCGCTGCAACAAACTGGGCGTGGAAAAGGTAACGCTGTTCGCGAGGGATTTGCGGAAGCGCACGGTGATATACTAATGATCCTCGACGCGGATCTAACAATGCCCCCGGAAGAATTGGAGAAATTTTATGACGTTATTGTCTCCGGCAAAGCGGACTTCGCGAACGGCGTGCGACTAGTTTACCCGATGCAAGGTAAAGCGATGCAGTTCTGCAACATGGTGGCGAACAAACTTTTCGGTTACGCGTTTAGCTGGCTGCTCGGTCAGCCAGTAAAGGATACCCTTTGTGGTACCAAGGTGCTGTATCGCAGCGACTACGAAGAGATTGCGCGCCACCGCAGTTTTTTCGGCGACTTTGATCCATTCGGTGATTTTGACCTGCTCTTTGGTGCAAACAAACAACATCTGAAGATCGTCGATGTCCCCATTCGCTACCGCGACCGGCGATATGGATCAACAAACATTCAGCGATGGCGGCACGGGGTGTTGCTCCTGCGGATGGTCTTGTTTGCCGCTCGCAAGATCAAGTTTATCTAAAATGGAAACGGTTTGGTCGATCCATCGGCACAACATCGAGCTCCACGAGAATTGCCGCTCCTGGGAACGCAAGGCCGTGTTGCGCAAAGTCTACGAAGGCTTCCATCGACAGATCTCAGAGTGGTGTCGTCATGATCTAAGTGGGCCAACCGTCGAGATAGGCTCTGGGTTGGGCCAGATAAAGACCGTGATTCCGGATTGCATTACGACAGATATATTGCCGAATCCATGGTTGGATCGGACTGAAAACGCTTACCGATTGTCCTTCGGAGATGCGTCGACCGCTAATCTCATTCTGTTCGACGTGTGGCATCATCTTCGTTACCCAGGAACCGCCCTGCTGGAGTTTCGACGGGTTCTCGCCGCCGGCGGCAGGGTGATCATTTTTGATCCATGCATGAGTCTACTTGGGCTCATTGTGTATGGACTGTTTCATCATGAGCCGCTTGGGTTAAACAACCCGATCAGATGGTGCGCGCCGGAGAACTGGGATGCAACGAACGCTGATTACTACGCAGCAGCGGGCAACGCTTGGAGAGTTTTTTGCCGATCAAGCTGTTTTGACCTGGGTGGCTGGCAAATAGTAAGCGTGCAGCGCACGGCGGCGCTTTCCTACGTCGCTTCAGGCGGGTTTCGAGGTCCCCAACTTTATCCTTCAATACTGTTACCACTGCTCCAAGGCATTGATGCAATTCTGGATCGAGTTCCGCTACTCTTTGCGACGAGATTGTTGGTTGTTTTAGAGAAAGTAACGTGACAAGTCTTCGCCGATTCGGCGCTCGTATCTGTTGTCGTGCGGGTCAGATAACTACAAGTAAGCTACCGCAAACGCTTTGCGATCTCGTCTCGTAAAGCGAGAAATTCAGGCTGGTCGGGCTTGAGTTGGATAGCGGTGTCGATTTCGGCCCGGGCGGTGACGAAGTCTTGCCTAGCGAGAAAAGTTCTCGCCAGCAGAAAATGGGTTTTGGCATTTCGAGGATCGACATCTTCGGCGTGGCGGAACCATTTTTCCGCCGTGTCGAACTCGGACACGTCCAGCGCGATGACTCCAAGATTATTGAAGGCGCCTTTATGTTTGGGATCGCGAGCGATAACCGCTCGATAAAATGCAGAAGCAGCGCCGGGGTCGCCTTGCGCAAGGCGTAAATTTCCGAGAGCAAACAGTGTTTCCGAATTCTGCGGGACGTAAGCGTGAGCGAGGGCGAGTTTCCTTTCCGCGAGCGGCAGATTGTTCGATTCCAACGCTTGCCACCCGGCATTGTAGGCGTCCAATGCCCAGAGAGATGGGTCGCGCTGGGGCCATCCCACGAAAGCAGTCGATGAAATGAGGAGTGCGAGATAAACTGCGACAGCGAACAGTTCGCCGGAGGCGAGTTTTTGCCATAACACCAACAATCCAAACGCTGCGAAAATCAGCAGGCCGGGCACGGCCACGAGCCGGTAACGCTCGGTCACAAAAACTGCAAGCAGCGCCAACATCGACAACACGATGGCGCCGAGGATCCACCGTGATGCCGGAGCCATGCGCCAGGCGAAGAATATCCCAGGAATCGCCAACGCGGCGACAAGTCCAAAGTACAGTCCGGGGAAAATCACGCCTTGCTCGCGCAGAATCGTAATGATGCTGAGGTCGTCGTATTGAAACGCACTCCAGAAATTTCGCACCTTGAGTCCGATCAACTTTAGCCAACCACCGAAATGATCGGCGATAAATGTCTTTGCTTTCGTGGACCAATAGGCAGAAACCTCCGCGTGCTTGAGTGAATGGCCGATCGCGACTTCAGCCTGGTCGATCGAATCCTGAAGCATCGCAGCCTGACCAGCGCGTAGACCAGGGGGAAAACGCGGATAGCCATTGGCTTCGGGATTATTACCGATCCAAAAATTGATGCCGCTGTGTGCAGAAAGAAAAACCGGGTCTTTGGCGATGAAGTAATTGTGAATCCAACAAGGTGATGTGCCGAGAGCGAGACCAGCCAAGAAGATGGCGCTTCGCATCGCCAAAATTTGTCCCCATTGGTTCACGTTTTTCAATTTGAGAAGCAAAGCCGCCAACATCAGCGGGACCACGGCCAGAATAGTGGCAACAGCGGTCGCGGTTAGACCGATGAGTAAGGCAATCAGAAAGCACTCTAATGCGTCTGGTGCGGCGTTGGTCCGCACAACTCGCCACACTACGAACCAAAAGACAAAAACGAACCACGCGGTCGGCATCAGGACAATCGAGTAAGCTTCGGCCGGGACAAAAAAGGCCCAACCGAGGGCGGCTAGAGTCCCGGCTGCTTGCACCCTGGCGCTGGTGGGCGGATTTTGCGACGCCGCCAATCGGAAGACTGCCAAGAAGATCCTGTAAATAAGGAAAGCCGTACCGCCGTCGATCACAGACTGGAGGAAACCGGGAATGAAGGGATTTTCTCCAAAGAGCCGCCCAAGGACGGCGAGCAGATAGGCGTACCCGGGAAGCCCATAAAAAGCGAGGTGCTGGGTAAGCTGACCATGAAGAATCTGTCTGGCCCAGTCGTTGTAGAAATGCATGTCGCCTCGCGATGGGATTAGCAGTGGCGAATGAGTTAGCCGGAGAAGGGTCGCCAGGCGGACCGCCAGAACGAGCAGGAAGACGCCGTGTCCCAGCCCCAGTGAGAAATGGTGGGTTTGCGACTCAGTTTTCAGGGTACTTGGCATCAACACTGCTCACAAAAGGGCTACTTCGCGATCGTATCGCGAGGCGCAGTCAAACAAACAAAAGATAAAGAAAGCAATAGCATGTTAAACGCCATCAATAAACGCCGCGGGGGCTTCACCCTCGTGGAAATCATGATCGTGGTTGCGATCATCGCATTACTCGCCGCGATTGCGGTTCCGGGGTTTCTCCGGGCGCGCAAACGCTCACAGGCCAGCCGCATTCTGAACGATCTGCGAATGATCGACTCAGCTTGCGACCAGTACGCGATCGAAACCAACCGGAAAACTGGTGACACCGTCGCAGTTGCCGATTGGACGAACTACTTGAAGAAGGGTTCGGTCCTTTACAACGGCGGCAAGAGCATCCTGGGTACGGCCTATGGTACACAGACCGTGGACACGATTCCTCAGGTTCCTACCGCCGACCTGGCAGTGTTGTCCGACGTAGCAACAACCGGGTTCTGGTCGCCCTACGGTCCTTAACGATTCATTCTCCTGTCATTGCGGTCCACCCGGAGTGGCAGGGAATGAGTCGTGAGCGACGGAGAAGGCTCCGACGATCGCGGCTCTTGAAACAAATAAATAGAGATAAATAACCGCAATCATGCATAAAAAACTTCAAACCAAACACGCCGGCTTCACCCTTGTCGAAATCATGATCGTAGTGGCAATCATCGCGTTGCTCGCCGCGATCGCTGTTCCAGGGTTTCTCCGGGCTCGAAAACGCTCCCAAGCGAGCAGAATCCTAAACGATCTTCGGATGATTGACTCCGCTGTCGATCAATATGCCATTGAGACTGGTCGCAAGACTGGCGACACAGTCGGCGTCGCCGACTGGACAAACTACGTCAAAAAGAATGCTATTCTTTATAATACTGGCAATAGCATCCTGGGTACGGCCTATGGTGCACAGACCGTGGACACTATTCCTCAGGTTCCTACCGCCGACCTGGCAGTGTTATCCGACGTAGCGAGCACCGGATTCTGGTCGCCTTACGGCCCGTAGTCACTCACTGGTTCGCCAATATGCTGGAAGCGTCCATTCGCAAAGGAATGGACGCTTCGGCGTTTAACTGAAGTCCAAAGCTGGACTGGATTTCAATGCCCGCCTTAATCCCACTCGTTAGGCCAACCAAACAATCTCGGCTAAGAGCTACCCTCCGCCGTATTTGGAAGGGCGATTGGTTTCGCAGTCTGCTCCTGGCAATGGCGGGAATTGTTGCCCACGCGCCCGCTTTACAAGGTCAGCGAATCTGGGACGACCAGTACCTCTCTCACGACAATCCCTTTATTAAAAGCCCGCTGCTGATTCTGGAAGCCTTTCGACACCATTTGTTCCCTGATTCGTTTTCTGCGCATTATCGTCCGATTCAAAACGTCTCCTTCACTTTCGACTACTACTTTTGGAACACAGACGAGTTTGGTTTTCATCTGACCAACACGTTGTTCCACGCTGGCTCGGGAATTCTTCTTTATTTCTTGGTTCGACACTTGCTCGCCTCGCTCTTGTTTCGGAATCGGGCGATTGTTGTGCGGCAACGCGTCGAAAGGCGGCTACCCTGGATTTCGAACGTTGCCTTTCTGGTGGCGATTCTGTGGATTGTCCATCCAGCACACAGTGCCGCGGTAGATTATATTTCGGGGCGTGCCGATAGTTTGGCGTTCTTCTTTGCTGCGGCCGGATGGTTGTTATTCCTGAAAGCTGAGGTTACGGCGCGCAGATTGATTCGCTTGCCGCTTTATGGACTCGCTGCCACCAGCGGTCTGTTCGCCTTACTTTCGCGGGAAATCGCCTGCATCTGGATCTTCCTCTTTATCGCGCACCTCTTGTGTATCGAAAAAGGGGTCGTACTCCGGCGACGCTTGGCCGCAGTCATTTGCTGTATCGCCCTCGTAGGAATTTATGCCGGTCTCCGTCAGCTCCCGGAGGAACGGCCGAGTGCTCCCGCGCAAGCCGGCTGGTCCGCACCGGTTCGCGCGATGCTAATGGCGCGTTCTCTCGGTGATTACGCAAGGTTGATGGTTTATCCCGCGAACCTGCACATGGAACGAACCATCGTTGAACCAGTCAGCTGGCGATCGAACTCAGACTGGCGAAGAACAATCGGGATCGAATACTTGTCGGTCCTTGGGCTGTTAAGTTTTGTAATTTTGGCTTACGGCGCCTGCAAGGGCGGTCCTGGTCACAAGGTCCGCATTTTCGGCGCGGCTTGGTTTCTCGTTTCATATCTTCCAATCTCAAACATTGTACAGCTCAATGCCACCGTCGCGGAGCATTGGCTTTATCTTCCAAGCGTAGGGATTCTTATTTTCCTGTCGGGATGGTTGATCGAAATGCCCCGTCAGTGGAGTCGCGTGATCACCTATGCTGTCGTTATTGCCGTTATCGCGCTTAGCGTGCGTAGTTTTATCCGAAGTGGTGATTGGTCTAACGAAGAAACGTTTTACAAACGCACACTTGCCGCCGGCGGCAACAGCGAGCGGGTTTCGGTTAATCTCGCTCAAATTTATGCGCGACGCGGCGATTATCCTGCGGCGGAGAAATTGTTGCGAGGAATCCTACAGAACACGCCGGACTATCCAACGGCTCGAAACAGTCTCGCCGCAGTGCTGAGACTTGAAGGAAAGAAAGCTGAAGCAGAAACGTTTTTGCAAGCAACGGTTAGACTTGCCGTCATCGCGCGCCATGATTATCCGCGTACTTGGCTGGCCGCACTCAATTTGGCCCAACTCCGACACGAAGCGAAGGACGATGAAGCGGCATTAAAGATTCTTGAAAAGGCGCGCTCTTCCTATCCAAACGTTTGGGACCTGGTCAGTCTCGAGTCCGAATTGAGGCGCGTGAAAGAAGGTCCGGACGCCGCGATACCGATGGTTGAACAATTCTCGCGCGAAAATTGGTGGCATCACGGCGCCGCCCTCGCGCTGGGGCACCTCTATGCGCAAAAGAATGATGCCGAGCGCGCCGAAGCCGAGCTTCGTCTCGCCAGCTGGCTCGACGTTCACGATGCCGAATCGCTGCGACTCATTGCTTTAATAAGGGTTAATCAAAAACGATTGGATGAAGCCGTTCAGTTGCAACGGCGCGCCATCGCACGTCAGCCGGATCAACCGAGCCAATACGTTTTTCTGTCCAACATTTTCGAAAAGATGGGACGCAATGACGAAGCGCGCGCCGCCCTGGCCCAAGTCACCCGTCTGCGAGCGTTGGCAGCAGCATCACCATCTCAATCGCTTTTTTAGTTTCTGCCCTGACGCACTTGAACGGTCCGGGCGTTTAGAATCGCGGGTTCGGCGGCTGCGTGTTACCGTCGAACTCTAATGCGAATCTTCGTTCTCGGTGCGGGCGCAATCGGAAGTTTGTACGGCGCCAAGCTCGCTGCCGCGAATGATGTGACTCTCATCGGTCGTCCTGATCACGTCCGCGCAATCGAAAAAAACGGTCTGCGCATCGAGGGCTTGGAGTCGGACATTGTTCGAGTCCGCGCGGCGACGCATATCGAACAAATTTCGCCAGACGCCCTCATTCTATTGACTACGAAGCTTCCTGCGACAGCCGACGCGCTGGAGCCGGTCGCATCGCTTATTCGCGACGACACGACCATTGTTGCCCTTCAAAACGGATTGAATAGCAATGAAATTGCGCGTGCCGCAGTGCGCGGGCGGGGGATCGTCCTCCGCGGCATTACTCAGTTCGGCGCGATTTTCGCGCAGCCCGGTACGATTGAATACATGGTCAAAGGTTTTACTCTGCTCGAAAGGCACTCGCGCAGCGCGCGCATCGCCGCCGTTCTTAATGCGGCTGGACTGGATTGCCGCATTTCCTTCGACATCACTACCGAAGTCTGGCGAAAGCTGATCTTCAATTGCGTAGTGAATCCAGTGACGACGATAATCGGAAGCAAGGTTGGCGGAATTGTCGATCCGCATTTGGATGGTCTGAAGCAGCTGATCATTGATGAATGCCTCGCAGTCGCCGACGCAGAAGGCGTTCATCTTGAAGAGGACTTCGTGAGCGAGGTCAACGCGGCCTATGCCGGATCGCAAAACGTTGTCTCAATGCAACAGGACCTCTTACGTGGCCGCGTTACGGAAATCGACTATCTCAACGGAGCCGTCGTCACTTTAGGCGCCCGTCACGCCTTGGAATGTCCGGTGAATGATGGTCTCATCCGGATAATCAAGGCGATGGAAGCCATCTCGAGGAACGCCAATTCTACAAATGTGCTAACGAGTTCAACAAGAGGCGAGCCGATGGAATTTCAACATGACAAATTGCACACTGTCGGTCCGCGCCCGGTCGGAAACTAAGTCGCCAACTGCACATCCCGACAAATACGAAACAAAAAATAACCAACCGTGCCGGCGTGAGGGCGCCGGAAAAACCTCCAGCGAATCTTATTCGCTGAAAATTATTCGTTCGATGCCGAGTGGCCGCCTACGCGGTCCAGCTGGTACGCTGTGGTCGGGATCACCCCAAGCCGATCACAGTTTTGCCGGACGGCAGAACCTGTGATCACAGCGACGCACCTCTTACTTTTCACCACGGGCTGCTTTTTCGAGGTTGCGACGCTTGTGCTAGGAGCAGCAAACGCCGATGCGCAAAAGGCGATCGACAATGCGACCGCCGCGCACCGAACCGACCAACCGCACAAGCCACTTAACTTTGTTACAGTTGTCATAGAAAAAGTATCAGTCCTTTCGCGAGTAAAGGCAAGACAAAACGTTCGTTAGGCGAGGGCTATTCCTGGCGCAAGAAATGTTCCAGCCGAAGCCGGTCCAATCGTTCCCGCGCTTCGCTGCTGCGACTTCCGCCGGCTGAGGCAAGCTTCTCATAAATGGCCGCCGCTGCCTGCCATTTTGAGTCAGCTTCCAATAACTGACCAGCATCGAATCCCGCCTTGTAAAACCAAAAGAATTCGCGTGGCCGTTCCGAACGTATTCCCTCTTCCAGAATCGTATAAAAGCTGGCCAGTGCGCCGGCCCGGTCGGATTTCTTTTCTAGGCAAAGCCCTTTCTTGAAAAGCGCCTGATTTCGCCAATGGGCGGGGGCATCCCGATCTGCTGCCAATCGATCGTACGCTTCAATCGCGCGCTGATAGTTCTGCGGATCGTTTGCCGCCATCTCAAAAAAAATGTCGCCCTTTCCGCAAATCGCCTCGCGTTTCTCAGCAGGCCTTGCGGCTCCGTTTAGAACTTCATCATAAAGAGCAAGTGCGTCCTGCGGTTTGCCCAATTTACGCTCAATGACGGCCTCCTCGTTTCGCGCTGCCCACTTGAATTCACCATTCAGCTGCACCACCCGATCGAACAAGACGATAGCCCGATCTAGCGATTGCGCCGTTATGCTGCCCATCGCTGCTTCCCCTGCAAAAAACAATGCCCGTTCAGTCAACGGTCCTTTTGGATCTTCGTCGGTAAGCAACTCGAACTGTGTTTCCGCGTTCGCAAAGTCCTCCTGCCGGAAATAAATCTCGCCGAGTTTCATGCGAACCGAAGGCAGAAGGGTGGACTTATCGTGTTGCTGAACGAACTTCTTGGCGAGCTCGGTCGCCTTTGCGTCGTGACCAGGAGTCGCGTCTTCCAACCAAATCGCTAGGTAATCGGCGCGTTCCTGTGCAACCGGATTCGGTTTTGATTCCGCAGCGCGGCCCAGATCTTTGCGCAGTTCGTCGACCCTGGGCGGCGTGGCGTGAAAGGCAAGCTCAGCCAACGCTACCCACGCTTCCGCGGCTCGTTCGCTTTTCGGGAATTCGCGCAAGAAATTATTTAATGAATCAGCTGCACGCGGATCGCCCTTTCCTGCTTCCGTCAGGCCCGCTTCCAATCGCAGATCGGCCTTCGATTTTTCGTCGCTCGTCTTAGTCCCAAGTTGTTCCACATTGGCGACGAAGCGCGTTTCATCTCCCTTTTGCAGGGCGCCAAGCGCCGCGTTAAACATCGCCACCGGGGCCAATTGCGAATCCGACGTTGCCACCTGTTCGAAGTCGGCAGTTGCCGCATCGAATCGCCGGGTCCGGTAATTTATCTCGGCCGCGAGAAGATTTACACGATCCAACGCAGCGGGTTCGGGGCGTAGCGCGCGTGCGTCATTCAATATTTCGAGCGCCTCATCAAACCGGTGCTCTTCCACTTGGAACCGGGCAAAGTCGAGAAACGCTGGGGCGAGCGCGGCATTCTGCGAATAACTTTTCCGCAACGCAATAAACGAGTCGAGCGCCCGATCGCGCCGGCCGATGCGCAGATCGAAGCGTGCGAGATACCAGTGAGCGAGCGCGCGCCGCGGCTGAGCGGGATCCCTCGCCCACCGATCGAGCTCAGTGCGTGAAGGTTTCCGTTCCGCCCGATAAAGCTGATCCAACTTTGCAAATATTCGGGCAAGATCGACGTCGTAGGGATGGTGTTCTATAAAATTCTCGAGGAAATCGTCTCCATTTTCCGGCGTACCAAGCTGTAGATGCGTGTCCGCCATCGCAAACAGCACCGCCATTACCGTTTCGTGGGTTGCGCCTTCCGGTTGCTTCAGAATGGAATCGAAAGTTCCAATCGCGCGGTCCGGTCGTTGAAGCGCGAGTTCGAGTCGTCCTCTCAGGAAATGTCGTTCTTTTTTTTCGGCAACGGTTGTCGGTTGCGTTTTCTCAAGTAAACGTCGTGCGTTGCCGGCGTCGGCCTTGTCGAGATAAAGTTCCGTTGCTCGCAACTGCGCGCGAACACTCCATTTTGGATCGCGAAACAAAGCATTGAACTCCAGCAGCGCTTGGTCCGGCCGTCCCAGCGCTCGGAGCATTTCGGCTGCGCCAAAAAGCGCCTCTGAATGAAAGCTCGATTTCGGATCGGAGGCGATCCGTCGATATAACGCAAGCGCCTCAGTTTCGCGATGCACGGTGGCGAGCAATTGCGCGTGCCAAAAAGTTGCAACCGCGCTTTGTCGTAATCGCGGATCGTCCACCAACTTGAGTGCCTCGGCGGTCTGATTCGCCGCGACCATCGCTTCGAGGAGTTTTTCTGCGATGGCGCGCCAGTCCTGTTCGGGTAGATTTTGCTTGAGCAACGCTTGCAGGCGAGTGACTGCGACTTCCGGCACGCCTTCGTTCAGCGGCAGGGCGGCCTCTGCCAGTTGGTTTGAGATTTCCGCGTGAGCAAATGAAGCGAACGCAATGAACGTTGCCGCGGCTAATTGTCCTGCCCGCTTCATTTTTTCTCCAATAATGGCCGAAGATACTTTCCGGTCTGACTTGCTGAAACATTAACAATTTGTTCCGGCAGACCGGCCGCCACCAGTTCCCCACCGCGTTCGCCGCCTTCCGGTCCAAGGTCGATGATCCAGTCGGCGCACTTGATCATCTCCAGATTGTGCTCGATCACGATGAGGGTGTTGCCCGCGTCGCGCAGTTTCATCAACACTTGCAGCAGTTTTTCAATGTCGGCGAAATGCAGGCCGGTCGTCGGTTCGTCCAAGATGTAAACAGTGCGACCGGTTGCCTTTTTCGCGAGCTCAGTCGCAAGTTTCACTCGTTGCGCTTCGCCGCCGGAGAGGGTGGTGCCGGGCTGACCCAATTGCAAATAACCGAGTCCGACGTCGAGCAACGTGTTCATTTTGTCCGAAATGCTTGGAACATTCCGGAAAAACCGCGCTGCCTCGTCGACCGTGAGATCCAACACGTCGGCGATGTTCTTACCTTTGTAGGTGATCTCGAGCGTTTCCCGGTTGTAACGCCGGCCGCGGCAAACTTCGCATTGCACGTAAACGTCCGGAAGGAAATGCATCTCGATCTTAATTAAGCCGCCGCCTTCGCAGTTTTCGCAGCGTCCACCTTTAACATTGAAGCTGAACCGGCCGGCGTCGTAACCACGCACTCGCGCTGTTGGCAATTGCGCGAACAATTCGCGAATCGGTCCGAAAGCGCCGGTGTAGGTGACCGGATTGGAGCGCGGCGTGCGTCCGATTGCGCTTTGGTCGATCACGATCGCCTTGTCGATTTGCTCGATCCCGCGTAGCGCCTGATATGCACCCGGTTTTTCTTTGGAATGGTAAAAGCGTCGAAACAACGCGCGACGAAGAATGTCGTCGACAAGCGTCGATTTGCCGCTGCCCGAAACTCCGGTCACGCAGGTGAACAGTCCGAGCGGAAAAGGCACTTCGATATTCTTCAGGTTATTTTCGCGCGCGCCCTTCACGACCAGCCAGCCTTCCTCGTTCTTGTTCGCTTTGGTTCGAGGGAATCGCGGTTTGGTTCGATTTCTCGGAACCGGAATGCGCAGACGGCCCGACAGATAATCTGCCGTCAGGGAATTTTTTGCATTTAGGATGGCGGTCAGTTTTCCCTGGGCCACGATTTCGCCGCCGCGTGGCCCAGCGCCCGGTCCAAGATCGACAATGTGGTCCGCCGCCCGAATCGTTTCTTCATCGTGCTCAACGACGATCACTGAATTGCCGAGATCTCGGAGTCGGCGCAGCGTTCCGAGCAGTCGTGAGTTATCGCGCTGATGCAAACCGATGCTCGGCTCGTCCAGCACGTAAAGCACGCCGGCCAATCCCGAACCAATCTGCGTTGCCAGCCGGATTCGTTGGGCTTCGCCGCCGCTTAGCGTGCCGCTTTCCCGATTCAACGTCAGATAGCCGAGGCCGACCTCGACCATGAATTGCAAACGCGAGCGAATTTCACGGACCACGTCGGCGACGACTTTGTTCTGAGCTGCGGTGAGGTCGAGGTTGTCGATGTAACGGGCAGCCGTTTCAGTGGTTAGCTCGCTGAACTGGTGAATGTTCAGTTCACGCCCTTGTCGATCTTTGATCGTGACAGCGAGGATCTCGGGCTTGAGTCGCGCGCCTCCGCAAACCTTGCACGGCACTCGGGTCATGAATGCGCGAAGGCGATTGCGTGTGAATTCGCTTTGCGTTTGCTCGTAAAGCCGCTGCATCTGCGGAACCAGTCCTTCGAACGGTCGCTTTTTCTCGCCATTTCCGCCGAAATTCATCTCGATCGGCGTGTTATTGGTCCCGAAATAAAGCGCGTTCTTAAATTCATCTGGCAAGTCCGCGAACGGCGCGTCCTGGTTGATGTTGAAATGTTTCACCAGGGCCCCTTGCAACTTCTGATAGTACGCCCGCATCCTTTTTGTCCCGCTACGCCACGGCTTGATCGCGCCTTCGGCAATGCTCCGCCCTTGATCGGAAATCATCAGGTCGGGATCAATCACCAGTTGGGTTCCCAGACCATGGCAGGCCGGACACGCGCCCAGGTGACTGTTGAACGAAAAATGCTTCGGGGTCAGCTCGCCCAACGAAAAGTCCGAATCGCCTGCGCTGTAGTTGGTCGAATAGTGCAGCTCGTCCCAGGCTTCCGCATCCGCAGTGGATCGCAGAATCGACAACTTGTTGTCGCCCCATTTGAGCGCAGTTTCGACAGAGTCAGTCAATCGCACCCGGATTCCGTCGCGGACCACCAGTCGATCGACCACCGCTTCAATCGTGTGACGCTCAGCTTTCTTCAATCGGACCGGCTCGGAGCGGTCGAGTTCGGCGATTTCTCCGTCGATGCGCGCTCGCACGAAACCTTCGCGCTTCAACCTTTCAATCACATCGCGAAATTCGCCGACTTGGTCTTGGACGAATGGCGCGAGCACGATGATCTTGCTGCCGGGCTCGTAGGCAAGGATTTGGTCGACGATCTGTTGCGGCGTTTGGCGATGCACCGGTTTGCCCGTTTTCGGGTCGTGCGGTTGACCAACGGCTGAGAAAAGAACCCGTAAATAGTCGTAGATCTCGGTCGTGGTCGCGATCGTCGATCTGGGATTTGCGCCGGCGCTGCGTTGCTCGATTGCGATTGCCGGTGAAAGACCTTCGATGAAATCGACGTCCGGCTTTTCCATTTGGTCGAGAAACTGGCGGGCGTATGCGGACAAGCTTTCGACGTAGCGGCGTTGCCCTTCCGCGTAGAGCGTATCAAACGCGAGCGACGATTTGCCGGAACCGCTCAGGCCAGTGATGACGACCAGCTTCTCCCGCGGCAATTCGACGTGGAGGTTCTTCAAATTGTGCTGGCGCGCACCACTGATCTTGATAACTTGCGCTGGCATCGGGACGACAAATCTCGAACCTACCAGTCAAGCACAGCCGAGCGTTTTCTCCAGCGAAAATCCCGATTTATGAACGAACCAAATCGCACACTCTCGCCAGAAGAAATGGCGCAGTTGCATAAGAAATTCAGCGAGATCAAACACGGTATCAATAACGCGCTTGCGGTCATGATGGCGCTCTCGGAAATGTCGCAGCGCCGTCCCGATTATGCCGAGAAATTGGCGACCACGGTGCTTAGCAAGGCGCCCCAAATCGTTTCCAGTTTGCAGGAGTTTACCCAGCTCCTGAACGAGAAAGCCGGAATCAACCCCGCGGTCGCGGGCGAGTCCAAGTAGCGAAACGCTAACGTCTCGCGCGCAATGGACGCGGTGTCGAGCAAACGAATCCTCGTTGTCGAAGACGAAAAGGACGTCGTCGATCTTCTCACATTAAATCTGCGCAAAGCCGGCGGATTCGTGATTTCGACCGCAAGCGATGGCGCGTCCGGTCTCGCCAAAGCGCGCACCGAAAAGCCTGATTTCATCATTCTCGATTTGATGCTGCCGAAAATGCCGGGTTTGGAAGTTTGTAAACTTCTTAAGAGCGATCCGGCGACGCGACATATTCCGATTTTGATGCTGACCGCGCGCGCGGAAGAGGTCGATCGCATCGTTGGTCTGGAATTTGGCGCGGACGACTATGTAACGAAACCATTCAGCCCGCGCGAAGTTACTTTGCGAATCAGAGCGATCCTGCGCCGAGGCACTGCCGAAGAAATGGACGATCGTCTCTCAGCCGGTCCGATCACGATTGATCCCTCGCGTCACGAGGTTTCGGTAAACGGTAAACGCGTCGATCTCACCAGCCTTGAGTTCAAACTTTTGCGCACGCTGATGCAACGGCGCGGCCGGGTACAGGAACGCGATCGTTTGCTGAACGAGGTTTGGGGTTATGAAAGCGTGATTGATACCCGGACGGTGGACACCCACGTCCGTCGGTTGCGCGAGAAACTCGGCAAAGCTGGGGATATTGTCGAAACCGTCCGCGGCTTTGGCTATCGTTTGCGCGAGAAATAACCGAGATGTTTTGGATTCTGCTTCTTGCGATCGTGGGATTGATAATTGCAACCACGCATTTCGTCCGGCGAAAATGGATTGAGCCGTGGCGCGAAGTGGAACGACTCGTGAAACAGGTCGGACGCGGCGAACAGCCGCGCACATTCTTGATCGACGGCGGGATCGAAGCGCGACGGGTGAGTGTGGGATTGGAGGAGATTCTGAAACGTCAGCGCGAGCTCGACCGGCAGATTGGTGAACGAGCGTCTGGCCAGAGGGCAATTCTGTCCGCGATGCACGATGCACTTCTAGTGGTCGACGGTCAAAGCTGTCTGGCCCTCATGAACCCCGCATTCTGCGATTTGTTCGGGGTTGGAGAGGATTCGTTAGGTTCGCCGCTTTTGGAAAGTGTGCGCGATCCGGCGATTGAACAAATCGTTGCCGAAACCTTGCGGCAACGAAAACCGAGTCACGGTGAGCTCCTCATTGGCAGGCGTCAATTCCAGATGACTTCGGTGCCAATGGGCACAGATAACGGCGCAATCAGCGGCGCAGTTGTTTTGTTCCACGACATTACCGCACTCAAACGGGTCGATGAGATGCGTCGTGATTTTGTCGCGAATGTTTCCCACGAACTGCGGACGCCGTTGTCGATCTTGCGCGGCTACATCGAAACGATGCTCGATGATCCGAAAATGCCGCGAGGCGAAACGGCCCGTATTCTCGAAGTGATGGACCAGCATTCGAAACGGCTTGGCTTGCTGGCGAATGATTTGTTGACGCTGGCGCACCTGGAGTCCGGCGGCACCAGCCCGCAATTAAGTGAGATCGACCTGCTTCGTTTTCTTTCCGATCTCGTCCGCGACTGGGGAAAGAAATTCCTGACCAAGGATTTGGAAACGATCGTCGACGTTTCGGACGATTGTTCAACGATTCGCGCCGATGAAGAGCGATTGCGCGAAGTTTACGATAATCTTCTCGATAACGCGGTGAAGTATTCGGGTAAGGGTGGCTCGGTCAGTCTTGCGGCTGAACGACACAACGGCGAGGTCATCCTTAGCGTCAGCGACACTGGTGTCGGTATTAGTCAGGACGATCTGCCGCGGATTTTCGAGAGATTCTACCGGGCGGACAAGGCCAGGAGCCGCGACCTCGGCGGCACGGGCCTCGGGTTGTCGATCGTGAAACACATCGTTCAATTGCATGGCGGCCGGATCGAGGCCGAGAGCGAGCCCGGAAAAGGAACGACAATTCGCGTCATTCTGCCGGTTGTCACACAAACGTAACAGTAAACGTTTTGACCCGCTGAAGTGGAGTGCGGCAACTTCGCGGCATGACAAGCCTTTCCCGACTCAGCGGCAAACTTTTTGGGCTTATACTCGCGTTTGGGCTGAGCGCGAGCGCTTCGGCGCAGATGATGATCAACGGCGCAGGCGCAACTTTTCCGTATCCGATTTATTCAAAGTGGTTCGATGCCTATACGAAAGTGGATCCTTCGGTGCGATTTAACTATCAGTCGATCGGCTCCGGAGGAGGACAGAAACAAATCATGGCCCAAACCGTCGACTTTGGTGCATCGGACGGTCCGATGAGTGATGACAACTTGTCGAAAGCGCCCGGAAAGATTCTTCACATTCCAACTGTCGCAGGAGCAGATGTAGTTGCCTACAACTTACCCGGCAATCCAGCGTTGAAGTTCGATGCCGACACAATTGCAGGGATTTTTCTCGGCGAAATCAAGAAGTGGAACGATCCGAAGATTGCGGCGACAAATGCCGGCGTCAGCCTGCCCGATCAAGAGATTGTAGTCGTGCATCGGTCGGACGGCAGTGGCACGACTTACATTTGGACCGATTACTTAAGCAAGATTAGCCCGGAGTGGAAATCGAAGGTCGGCACCAACACCTCGGTGAATTGGCCAACCGGTATTGGCGGTAAAGGAAATGAGGGCGTCGCCGGGCAAATCAAACAAACGCCGGGCGCGCTCGGCTACGTTGAACTGATCTACGCGATTCAAAACAAGATGCCATACGCAGAAGTAAAAAACGCGTCTGGTAAGTTTGTGAAACCGTCCTTGGATTCGATCACCGCGGCCATGGCAACGGCACAGATTCCGGAGGATTTCCGTTTCTCAATCACGAACGCTCCGGGCGCTGCGGCGTATCCGATCTGCGGCGCGACTTGGCTCCTTGTTTACGAACAACAAAAAGACGCGGCGAAGGGAAAGAAATTGATCGAATTTCTGAAGTGGGCGCAGAAGGACGGAGAAAAGATGGCCAGGGATTTGGATTACGCGCCGTTGCCGGAGTCTCTTCAGGCGCGGGTTTTAAAGCGAATCAACGAGATCAAACTTTAACAACGGAAAGGCATTTCGGAGGGCGACTCCCGATAAAGTTATGGTTGCTACTGCGCAGATGTCGATCCAAGTGAGCGCGGCGCCCGCAAGGATGGCGCCCCCGTCGCGGTTTGGCGACAAGGCTTTCGAGTGGCTTACGCTCGGAATGGCGCTCGTCGTCATTTTGCTGGTCTTTTTGATCGGATGGCAGCTCGCGCGCGGCTCGTCGCTCGCGATCCAGAAGTTCGGCTTTCGATTCCTCACAACTTCAACATGGGATCCGGTTGCGGAGCAATTTGGCGCTTTGCCCTTCATTTACGGCACGCTCGTTTCATCGCTGATCGCTCTTCTCATTGCGGTGCCTTTGAGCATTGGCACCGCGGTTTACCTGACTGAGCTCGCGCCTCTGTGGATTCGGCAACCACTCGTTTCACTAGTTGAAATGCTGGCCGCGATCCCGAGCGTCATCCTCGGTTTATGGGGAATCTTCGTGATGATCCCGTGGCTCCGGGACTATCCGTTTCCGTTGCTGAAAAAGCTTTTCGGTTGGACGCCATTTTTCACCGGCCCAATCTACGGGACCAGCATGCTCGCGGGCGGAATCATCATCGCGATCATGATTTTACCGATCATTACCTCGGTTTCCCGCGAGATTCTGCGGAGCGTGCCGAATCTCCAACGCGAGGCGGCCTACGCGCTCGGCTCAACGCGATGGGAAGTGACCCGTATCGCGGTGCTCAGTTACGCGCGAAAAGGTTTGTTCGGGGCGGGAATTCTGGGGTTGGGGCGCGCCCTTGGCGAAACGATGGCGGTCACGATGGTGATTGGCAATACCCCGCAGATTGCAGCATCGCTTTTCCAGCCGGGTTACACGCTGGCCAGCGTTATAGCCAACGAGTTCACTGAAGCGACGACCGACGTTTACCTGCAGGCGTTGTTTGAGATCGGTCTCGTGTTATTCGGCGTCACTATTGCGGTCAATCTCCTCGCACAACTTCTTCTCCGGACGATGACGACAAGCTCGACCACACGTGCGGTTCAGTAACGATGCATCCAAGGCGCAAAGATCAACATGGCTGGCGCAAGTTCAAAAGCGCGTTCATCTCGCTCAGCACATTTGTCGCAGCGGTTCTGGTAATTACGCCGCTGGGCCTGGTTTTCTTTCACTTGCTGGTGAACGGAGCCAGCTCCGTAAGCTGGGATTTCTTTACTCAGTTGCCAAAGCCGGTCGGTACGCCGGGCGGCGGAATGGTCAACGCTATTGTGGGGACACTCCAACTACTGGCGCTTGGATCTCTAATCGGCATTCCGGTGGGTGTTCTTGGTGGGGTTTATCTCGCCGAGTACGGCTCTGCCCGCGCCAATTCGATGCTGCGGTTTATCGCGGACGTCCTTAACGGCGTCCCATCGATCACGTGGGGCGTCGTGGTTTACGGGATGGTGGTATTGCGATTCAAAGGTTTTTCTGCATACGCAGGCGGGCTTGCTCTCGGATTGATCATGATCCCGCTGATCTTGCGGACTACTGAGGAAGTGATCCTGCTTGTGCCGAACGGTTATCGCGAGGCGTCGCTTGCTCTTGGAATCGCTCGCTGGAAAACGATCGTTCACGTGGTGATGAAAACAGCGTCCAAAGGAATCATCACCGGCATTTTGCTTGCCCTGGCTCGAATCGGCGGCGAAACAGCGCCCTTGTTGTTCACGGCGTTCGGCAATCGTTTTTGGAACCACGATCTTAGCCAGCCAATCGCCGCCCTTCCGTTGCAGATATTTACTTATGCGATCTCGCCCTACGACGACTGGCATCGCCAGGCTTGGGCGGGCGCACTTGTGCTCGTCATTGGAATTTTTTGCGTTAACGTTTTGGTGAGGATCCTCACCCGCGAGCGCGCTCGAAGTTCCGCTTAAGAATCCTCACAATGGTTAATCTGATTATGCCTGCGTCGGATCCAATCGTTCTCGAAACTCGCGATCGAACAACTGAACCTACCCCGGACTCCGAAGAAATGACCCTTACGTTCGAAGTTAAAAACCTCTCGATCTGGTACGGAGAAAAGCGCGCGATCGACGCTGTGACCCTTGATATACCATCGAATGCAGTCACATCCATCATCGGTCCGAGCGGTTGCGGCAAGTCTACCTTTTTGCGCTCGCTGAACCGCATGCATGAACTGGTGCCCGGCACACGCGTTGAAGGAACGGTCCTCTTGCTCGGCGAAAATCTCTACGGACCGAGTGTGGACCCGGCGATCGTGCGTCGTCGCGTTGGAATGGTTTTTCAGAAGTCCAATCCGTTTCCGACGATGTCCATTGGTGAAAACGTGACGATTGGTTTGCGACTCAATGGCGTGCGCGATCAGAAGTTTCTAAACGAGCGTTTGGAAAAATCCCTGCGGATGGCTGCGCTTTGGGATGAAGTTAAAGACGATTTGCGCAAGCCCGGAACGAGCCTTTCGGGCGGTCAGCAGCAGCGACTTTGCATCGCGCGGGCACTCGCTGTCGAACCGGAAGTTGTTCTCATGGATGAACCGTGCTCTGCGCTTGATCCAATTGCGACGGCCAAGATCGAAGAACTCATTAACGAACTAAAAACCAAGTACACTATCGTTATTGTTACCCATAACATGCAACAAGCCGGTCGCGTGTCCGATTATACCGCGTTCTTCTACCTCGGACGACTTGTGGAATTTGGACCGACCACAAAAATCTTTACCAATCCGAGCGATCGGCAAACCGAGGATTACATCACCGGAAGGTTCGGTTGATCTAAAATAGGAAAATGGTCACTCCAAAACATATTCTCGGGACCTTCGACGAAGCGCTCGCTTCGTTGCGGAACAACGTCCTGATGATGGCGGGTCTCGCCGAACGCACTCTCGATCGCGCTGTCCGCGGACTCCTTCAGCGCGACGATAATCTTTGCACTACCGCAATCGCTGACGATGAGGAGGTCGATCAGCTCGAGAAACAGATCGATAAGGACGGCGTGGATGTGTTGTTGCGCTTTCAACCCGTGGCTTCTGATCTGCGTCGCGTGGTCGCGGCGATGAAACTTTCGCCTAACATCGAGCGCATCGCGGACCAGGCGACGAACATTGCGCGCCGGGCGCGAAAACTGAACAAGCACGCGCCGCTCCCGGAAGTTGAATTAATTGCTCCGATTCAATCTCACGCCATGGCCATGTTCAAAGACGCGATCGATGCCTTTGCCCGGGAAGATGTTGATCTTGGTCGGGCGGTGGTGGCGCGCGACAGAGATCTCGATCTAATGAATAAGAGAGCCAGCCGTCGCCTGACCGATCGAATGGCAGAGGACCCCAAGCAACTGCGCGGTTATCTCAATTTGATTTTCATTTCCCGCTGTCTTGAACGGGTGGGCGATCACGCGACGAACATTGCCGAGGATGCGGTGTATGCTGCTGCGGCTGAGGATATTCGACACCAAACCGCTGCCGCTGCCAGCTAGAACTTCTCGCGCTTGTCATGGCCGGCTGATTGCCGATCTTTGAAAGATGCCGCAGGCGCAATCCAGGGTCGAAACGGAGCAAAGCGCGGCGATTGTTCCCATCAAAGATGAACGCAGCGCGCATGAGCGGTTTGGTGATCCGAAAAATTTCATTAACCGCGAGCTGAGCTGGCTGGAGTTCAACCGCCGCGTTCTCGAGGAAGCGCAGGATGCCAGCCAGCCACTGATCGAGCGAATCAAGTTTCTCTCGATCTTCAGTTCGAATCTGGATGAGTTTTTCGAGATTCGGGTCGCCGGCATTAAGCAGCAAATCGAGAGCGAAACCAGCGATGTCGGGCCTGATGGGTTAAGTCCAACCGAAACCTTCAATCAGATTCAGCGCCTCGCCCACGAGTTGGTCGCCACCGAATACGAGCTCTTCAATAAGGAGCTGCTGCCGGAGCTGGAGAAGAATCGTATCCGTATCCGTAAGGTGTCTGAGCTTGGCACACGTCGCGCAGCTTGGTTGCGCAAATATTTTCAGGACGAAGTTTTTCCGATGCTGACGCCGTTGGCGGTCGACGCAAGTCATCCATTTCCCGATTTGCTAAACAAGAGTCACAACCTCTTGGTGCGCGCGAAAACGAAACGGCGGGGCGAGCCCCTCTTTGCCATTGTGCAGGTGCCGCGCGTAATTCCGCGTTTGATTTTGGCGCCACGCGGCCAGGGCGATGACGAACCGTGGGATTACATCTACCTCGCATCACTCATTAAGCAGCACATCGCCGAATTGTTTCCCGGTTTAATCCTCGACGCGGTCCACGCGTTTCGTGTCACGCGCAACAGCGATCTCTACATTGACGACGAAGAAGCAGAGAACCTGTTGCGGACGATCGAGCAGGAGTTGCGACGTTCGAGCAAGGGCGATGCAGTCCGATTAGAGGTAGAAGCGGATTGTCCGAAGGACTTCATCGAGTTGCTCCTCGAATTTTACGATTTAACGGACGCCGACGTTTACAAGCTGGACGGCCCGCTTTCGATGACGCATCTCTCGCCAATTTTGACCAACGATGCTTTTGCCAAACTTAAAGACAAATCGTTTCAGCCGGGACGCGACCCGGCGCTGCCGCCGCACGCGGACATGTTCGATGTGATGCGACGTCAGGACGTGCTTTTGCATCATCCCTACGACGGCTTCGACCCCATTGTCGATCTTGTTGAAGAAGCCGCGCGCGATCCCCAAGTGCTGGCGATTAAGATCACACTGTATCGCACAAGCGGCGATTCACCCATTGTTGAAGCCCTGATCGATGCGGCCACTGCTGGCAAACAGGTGACCGCGATAGTGGAATTGCGTGCGCGTTTCGATGAAGCGGCCAATATTCAGTGGGCGCGTCGACTCGAGGAAGCGGGCGCACACGTCATTTACGGCGTGGTTGGATTGAAAACGCATTGCAAAGCGATACTCATCGTCCGGCGGGATTCCGATGAGATCCGGCGCTACGTCCATCTCGGCACTGGGAATTATCACCAGCGGACTGCGCGCATCTACACAGACTTCAGTTTGTTGACCAGTAATCCGCAATTGACCGAGGAAGTCGCGATTGTTTTTAACACCCTCACGGGCCTCGCCGGTTATCCCGGCCTCAAGAAACTCATGGTGGCCCCGTTCGACATGAAGCAACGCTTGATCGCAAAAATCGAGCGCGAGCGGGACAATGCCCGCGCGGGCAAACCGGCCCGCATCGTGGCCAAGCTCAATTCGCTGGTCGACCAGGAGATCATCGAAAAATTGTACGAAGCGTCGAATGCCGAGGTCACAATCGACCTGATTGTTCGCGGAATCTGCTGTTTACGTCCTAAAGTCCCCGGATTGAGCGACTACATCCGTGTCGTGAGTATCGTTGGCCGCTTTCTCGAACACAGCCGCATTTATTATTTTGAAAATGGCGGCCAGCCTGAAGTGTATCTTTCGAGCGCCGATTGGATGCCGCGAAATTTTCTGCGCCGTGTTGAAGTTGCGTTTCCAATCGAGACTCCGCAGTTACGCGACAACATCATCAATGAGGTGCTGCCCCGGTTTTTGGACGATCGCGTGAAGGCCCGCGAGTTGCTGCCCGATGGCAGTTATCGGCGTTTGAAACCGGAAGGCCCCGAGCCGCGGGCGCAGGCCCAATGGCATTTTCGTGAAGTTTCGCGCGAGCGCGCTAAACAGCAGGGCCGCAAGAAACCGCCGGCGGCAGACAAATTGATTCCGATTACCGTCGCGCCGGAGCCACCAAAAAGATCGTGAAGAAGAAAATTCTCGTCATCGACGTTGGCGGCACGCACGTGAAGTTAATGATCTCGCGCAAGAAACGGCGGAAATTTAAGTCAGGGCCGAAAATGACGCCGCGCGAGATGGTCGCGCAAATAAAGACAGAGCTAAAGGGTTGGAAATACGACGCGGTCGCGGTCGGATTCCCGGCCCCGGTACGCGATGGCCGGATTTTGAGCGAACCGAAGCATCTCGGAAAAGGCTGGGTCGGATTTAATTTCGAAAAAGCGTTTGGAAAGCCGGTCCGAATCCTGAATGACGCGGCGCTCCAAGCGCTCGGCAGCTATCGCGGCGGCCGAATGCTTTTTCTGGGACTAGGCACGGGACTGGGCTCGACGCTCGTACTGCCGGACATGATTCTCCCGCTCGAGTTAGGCGACTTGCCGTATCGCGATCATCGGATCATCGAAGATTTTTTGGGAAAAACTGGAATCGATGAGCTTGGCGGCAAGGAATGGGAACGCGAAGTTACGTTTGCGGTCGGTCAGCTAAAAAAATCTGTCATTGCGGATTACATCGTGCTGGGCGGAGGCAAGGCGAAAAAGTTGCGCGAACTACCGGAGGACACGGAGCTTGGACACAACCGCAACGCATTTCTCGGCGGTGTCCGCCTCTGGCAAAACGATCCGCGCACCGGCCGGCCGAAATGGAAAATCTTCTAGGGAAAGGAAAACGGGGGATCGTCAATGGAACTTTATTTTCTCAGACACGGCGAGGCCGATTGGCCGAACTGGAAAAAACCGGACGATGAGCGTCCGCTCACCAAGCACGGCAAGAAGGAAATGCGCGAAGTCGCAGCGTTCCTAAAACGCGTCAAAGCGCGGCCGGATCTGATCGTGACCAGCCCACTGCCCCGCGCATCTCAGACGGCGGAGATCGCCGCCGAACGTTTAAAGATCAAGTGTCGCGAGGACAAATTGCTCGCGCCAGGTTTCGGGCGAGCAGATTTGGAGCGATTGCTTAAGAAATACCCCGAGGAAAGTCTGATGATTGTCGGACACGAGCCGGATTTCACGGAAGTGATTTCTGAATTGACCGGTGCGTCGCTGAAACTTTCGAAAGCCGGCACTGTGTTAGTTGAACTGAACCGTTCCTGGCGTAACGGTCGATTGCTTTGGCTCTTTCCACCTAGGATCGCGACCGCCTGACGATTCAAGTTCCCGTAATTCAGGCAAACAGTTCTTCCGGGATTAATGGCGAGGCGTCGTTCTCCCAGTCTTCCAGCCAGCTGGCGACTCGATCACCAAAATCCCGTGGTCGCTCGGCAAAAAAGTGTTCCGCCAATTCCGCGGCGCCTCGTTGGAAGTCGCCCTGACTGACTTCGATCACAGCGAGGAGTTTGTGGCCTTCACGTTTCCACTGGGAGTTGCGCTCCTCCCGGCGAAGCCGATCGCCCAGAAAACTCAAGTCGTGTGCGCGTCCAAGCAAACTCGCCACAGAGTCAAGATCGTCGCTTAGATTTTTGAGAACGACCGGGTTCACGGGGCGCAGAATGCGCAGCTCGTACCAAAGTCTTTTTGCGCGGGTCCGGAAACGATGAAAATTTTCAGCGGTTGGTGAGGCTTGGGCGCAGGCGAGAGCTTTCCTTGCGCTCTTGTAGCTCCGCTGCACCGCCCGTCGCAGTTGCTTGCAATTAAAATGGTCGAGCGGCCAGCAATCGACATTCGCATACGCGCGCTCGAGCATCGGGACGGCCTGCTTTTGCCACTCGGCAAACGCGGCCATGAAATTCTCCAACTCCATCATCAGCATCGTCTCCAGCTTTGGATACGTGCCGCGGCGGCGGTGTTGAGTGATTCCCTGAAGTTCGTGAACTGTTTGCAGACGCACCTCGGCGTCGCGGATTTCGGACGTGAGGCGCCCGACGTCGCGCAGGCGATGGTCTTGTTCGCGGAAAAGTCCAGCGCCGATCTCCTTGCGCACCAGGCGAAGCGCGGCGCGCGCTTTCTTCACATGCTTGCGCATTTCATGGACCGGCGTATCGCTGGATTTCTTTTCACCTGTCGCAATCACGATCGCGAATTCGATTTGCTTGCGGCAAATCCTGCGAAGACCGGGCCCAAGCTTTTCGTCCTTTCGCAGTTGATAGCTCATGATCGATTTACTCCCGGGCCAGCCTCACATTGCTGTAGCGCTTCTCGCCGGTGATTTCGCGGCCAAACCAACCTGGAGGCTTAAATTTCCGACGGCTCGAGTGGTTCGGAAATTCAACTTCCGCCACCATCAAACCATGGTTGCGGCGGTGATAAATGTCGACCTCGATCTTCAGCTTCTTCCAGGGAATTTCGTAGCGGGTCTTGCTCAATCGACGTCCCTTCGTAGCCGGCCAGAGCGTCGCAAATTGTTTCGCGCTCAGCCTGATCTCGCGTTCTTCTCTGCTGGGGCCGCGCCCGCGACTGACTTTGAACGTAAGCGACATCACCTTGCCCTTTTTTCTCAAACGAACGTGTCGGCCCCGAGGTTCGTTCGCCAGATAACCCTGACGCAGAGGAAAATGTCGGGAATGGAGAATTTGCACCGGCAGGCGCTTGATTAAGAACTTCCGCTCAATTTCGCGACTCTTGGTGTGTTTCATCGCAAGTGCTGCCAGACTTGCGTCGAGTGAAACGGATTTTGTCCGGCGTTGCAATAACGGCGGTAATTTTGTTCGCCGATTGTGTTTTTCTTAATCCGGAGGAAGCGCGGACGCAGTCGAGCCGCACTGTTCACCACGTCTTGGGTGGAAGTGTGGCCGAGTCACCGAGACCGGTTCCCCCAAACGGTGCCGGGCGAATCTAGGACGAATTAAGCGCCGACGCGCGGCAGAAATTCTTCGCGCACGATCTTGCCGTTCTTGACTGTGTAAACGCCGACCTCCGACAGTTTTCGGCGCTCCTTGGTTTTCTTGTCACTCACCTCGGCGTCATACTGCACGACGAATCGATCGTGACCAACAAATGGAACGCTGGCGCCGAAGCTGTGGACTTGCATGGCGTTGACCCACCAATCGATCTTGCCGCGCACACCTTCTTTGCCGCGCGTTTCCGGTGAACCGCCCCCCGACGAGTAGGCCTCCACGCTGACAACATTGTCGTCATACAGCATGTCGAGCGCTTCGTACCACGCCTGTTTGCGAACGAGTTCAACAACCTTTTGTGCAACTTCTTCTGTATTCATGTTTCCCTCCGTTTAGATTGACAATTACTTGTTGAAGAATTTCTCCAGTCGATCGAGCACGCTGTTCCAACCCTCGTTGTGACGATCGCGCGATTCTTCGCTCGGCAGCTGCACGTGCGTTAGTTTGATTTCGGTGCCGCCGTCGCGATCGGACAGCTCAATCGTCACAACGCTGTTTTTTGTCTCCCAGGCTTCGTCGTCATCCCATTTCCAGGTAAAGACAATCTTCTTTCCGGCAATGAGCTCGCGGTATTCGCCAAACACACTCATCTCTTCCCCTTCTTGGTTCAGGAGATCCCAGCGATATTTTCCCCCAACGCGCGCGTCGGCGGTGAAATTGCGCATCCGAACGTTTTCCGGTCCAAACCACTCTTTCAATTGCGCAGGATCGGTCCACGCTTGGTAAATGCGGGCGCGCGGCGCGTTGATCACGCGTGTAATTTCCAATTTGATAATCTTTTCTGTTTTCATGCGTGTTTGGGAAACGGTAGTTCGACGTACCTCGGCCGGGCCGCAACAAATGCAACTGTAAGCAAGCTTGCTATCAAAAGATCGAAAGTCACCGGCGGAATGAGCGAAAAGTATGTCCAAACCAGACAGGCGTGAGCCAGGTTGGCAAAGATAAACACCATCACGACCGGCCTCAGTCGTCCGGCCTCATTCTTCGCAAGCGAAGCGACCTGCCACAGCAGAACGGCTTCGATCACGCCACTCAAAATGGCAAGCAAACCATAACCGACATACAAATCCCAATAACTGTGCCTCGGGCTGGCGGCGATTGCGGCAATGGGAGACCCACCACGACCAATCGACGACAAGAACAGCGCGCCGTGGGCCGCGTATTGAATAAACGCGAGCACTGACGCGACGCGCAAAATGATTGACGTCTTATCCCATTGCGCCTCGATCGCGCGGTCTATTTGTGGTTCGCGCGAATTCATTTGTTCTCGACGAATTGTTTCAATTCCGAGCCAATGAGTTGCGTCCAACCGGTCTCGAAATTCTGCCGCGCATACGTCAGAGTTTTTGGAAATGTCTCAATCCCGGTATGCGTGAGCTTCAGTCGCGTCTTGTTACCCGCTGGAGACAATTCAAACGTCACCAACGAATCGCCCGGTTCTCCTTTCTATCGCCAGGTGTAGGCAATCTTCTTTTCCGGGAGCACTTCAGTTACTCGGCAAAGATGGTGGTAAGTATTGCCTTTGTTCTCGACGACGAATTCAAATTCAAAACCGACCTCTGGCTTGAATTCCTTCAGATCGAAATACCACTGCCGCATTTCGTCGACATCGGTAAGCGCTTTCCAAACTTTCGCCACCGGCGCATTGAAAGTGCGTTCGATGGCGACCGCTTCCGCCACATTGTCCTTCGTAGTCATGACGTTATTATTTTCGCTTTCGTATCTGGTTCGATGATTCCAAAAACGTTTCCGGCCGGATCTTCCGCGTAGGCAAGCCAGCCGATTTTCGGGATCGCCATCTTTGGGACGCAGATTTTTCCGCCTCGCTGCTCGATCTTCTTGATCGTTTGATCGAGCGACTGGACCGCGACGGTGTTTATGGTGCCGGGATTTTGACCTTCTCGCGGCCGTGTCATTCCGCCGTTAATTCCCGGTTCCTTGTCATCGCCGGTTGTGACCAGCCAGTATTCCATAGGACCACCTTCAAACTTCTGGAACTTCCAGCCAAAAACATTCTGGTAGAATGGCTGCACCGTTTCAGGATCCGCGGTGTAAATTTCAAAGTGATTAACGCGTGCCATGATTTTTCCTTTCCTGCCAGATTTACGCTGAATCGTTAGTACTGATCGTGCCGCCGGACCCATTCCATTGAGAAATCGAAACCGCCCTCATCACGACCCTTTGGAACAAGATCGAGAAAATTGTAAGCGCCAACCAGCGGGTCCAGTCCGCGCGAGTAGGTGGAGTAGGTATGGTAAACGTCGCCCTTTTCGTTTTTGTAAAAAACACTTAGACCGGGCAGCTCATCGTTGCTGTATTCGCCCTCAGCGTAGTTGTAGTAAGCCTTATTGTTCTTTTCATCCGCGGCAGTGAACGACACGTGATAATCGAAATTGAAATCGTTCTTTTCGGATGAAACCCATTTGAAGCGCCAGCCCATGCGTTTCTTGTAGGCCTGCAACTTCGAAAGGGGCGCGCGAGAGACCACGACGAACGTGACATCCCGATGAGGCAGATGCCAGTTGGCGCCGTCAAAGTGGTCCGCTAGATAAGAGCAACTCTTGCAGCCTTCCGCCCACTTCGGGCCGAACATGAAGTGATAAACAATCAGCTGACTGCGCCCGTCGAACAGGTCCGCCAGCGTCTCTTTGCCGTCCGGTCCATCAAACACGTATTCCTTGTCGATCTTGACCATCGGCAAATTGCGCCGCGCGGCACTGAGCGCGTCGCGCTCGCGTGAGAATTCTTTTTCTCGCGTCAGCAAATCTCGTCGCGCCACCAGCCATTCATCTTTCGATACGACTTCTCGATTCATTTCCATTTCTGCCAGTTTCATTTTGTTTTTCCTTTCTTTGATTTCCTCTGTTCGCCTCCCTTGGACGAGGCCCGGGCGGCGCGGAGTTGCACGAGGCCGGGTCGATCTTCATCCGTCTTGTTTGGTTCGTCGTGCCAGATCCACCACTCGTACGTCGCAGTCTGGGGGTAGCCCTTGGGCGAGTCCTCCCACTCCTCCTGGCGTCCGAGCGCAGTGATGTCGAGGTAGCTCCAAGTGTTCCCCATCCGCTCGTCGCCGCGGTTGTTGATGAAGTAAGTGCGGAACACGTTGTCACCGTCGCGGATGAGCGCGTTCGTGCCGTGCCATTCGTCCACGCCGAAGTCGGTGTCGAAGTCGTCCGTGATGGTGTACCAAGGCATCTCCCAGCCCATCCGCGCTTTCACCCGCTTGATGTCTGTCTGCGGCGCGCGCGAGGCGAACGCGAGAGTGGTGTCGCGGGCATTCAGATGAGCGATGTGGGCGACCTGGTCGGCCACCATGGAGCAGCCGACGCAGGCATGCTCGGGCCATCCCTTCACACCGGGTTCGAAGAACGCGCGGTAAAGGATCAGCTGACGCCGGCCCTCGAACAGATCGAGCAGGCTCGCTTTGCCGTTGGGTCCGTTGAATTGGTAATTTTTCTTCACGGCCAGCCATGGCATCCGCCGACGCTCGGCCGCCAAGGCGTCACTGGCGCCGGTCAAGGCCTTCTCCTTCACGAGCAGTTGCTGGCGCGCGGCCTCCCAGTCCTTCGCCGATACGATCGGGGGTGTCTTCATTGCTTCTCTCCTTCCGTTTCTCGATTCATTTCCGTCAGTTTCATTCTTGGTTCCCCTGACTTTCTCTTTGTTTCTTTCGTTTAAGAAATTTCGCGAGCGCGAACGTCGTCAACCCGCCGCCCGAAGTCGCGCCAATTGCGACCAAAACAAGATTGGCGATGCAAACGGGACACATGGTTATTTATTTCCCTTCTTGTCCGCAGTTTTGTTTGTTTTTTCCAAATAAGCGGCGAGGCGATCGAGCGAGCCCTCCCAGAACTTTCGATACTCCTCGACCCATTGGGCGGCTTGTTTCAGCGGCCTGGCGTCCAACCGCATCTCGTGGACTCGGCCGTATCGGCGTCGCCGGAGCAGTCCGGCTTTCTCCAGAACGCGCAAATGTTTGGAGACCGCCGGCAACGACATCGCGTGCGGACGGGCGAGATGGGTAACGCGCTGATCGCCGCGACCGAGATGGGCGAGGATACGCCGCCGGGTCGGATCGGCGAGTGCGGCAAAAGTTCGATTTAAAGTTTGCGCTGAATATTTAACCATCTGGTTAAATATTAGCAGGCTGCACGAAACTGGCAAATAGTTTTTTTCACAAGAGTTCGTTGATCGCTCCCGCCGCCGCCACGATCGGCCACGCTGAGACCACCACCAGGACGCCAAAGAGCAGGGCCTCGATGGCAAACTCCACCTGATTCTCTTTCGCGAAAGAGTCTCGACCAAAGTGGCGGATAGACCGACGGGTGGTCGGACTGTTTTCCTTGTCCCGTTTGCGAATGCTTCGTTGAATCTTAATTACGTGCATGAGTGAACCTAATCACCCGTCGCGAGCGGTCAGGTTACAAATTGTCAGAAGCGCGTGACGATCAGGAAACGGCATTCGGAACGCAAACTTCGCTGCACCAAGCCTCGATGCGATCGCTGATCTGATCGCGAATTCGACGCGTGCCTTCGAGCCTCGCTTCGTACGAACCGGTCAGTTTGGACGGATCGGGGAAACTCCAATGCAGGCGCGTGGTCACGCCCGAAAAAATCGGGCACCCGGCCGCTTCTGATTCGGTACAAACCGTGATGACGTAAGCAAACAGTTGACCGGATGTGAAGACATCGAACACGGCCTGGGTTCTATTTCTGGAAATATCGATGCCGATTTCCTGAAGCACTTCCACGGCAAGCGGGTTCAATTTCCCCGGCTCCAAGCCCGCGCTGTCGGCCTCCAAGAAATCGCCGCAGCGTTTGCTCAACAATGCCGCCGCCATCTGGCTGCGCGCGCTGTTGTGCACGCAAATGAAAAGCACTTTTCTTCTCATCAAGCCGGAACGCCGTCTCCGGCGGGCTTTGGTTGACCTAACCTTTGACTGTTAGTCGCCCCGTCTTCTTTAAAATCTGATGTTTAGGTCGGCAAAGAAGAGTTGGTACTGGTCGAGGACACTAATCCCGGTAATCGCGATTGGCGTTCCGCCGGTGCCCAAGTTGTCATTATAGCGCCAGCCGTAATGGTAAGTGAAATTAATACTGACAGCATCACTGAGCGCGTATCCTGCCTTAACCACGACGCCTTGCATGTTTTGGCGGCCATCGAAAATATCGTCATCAACCAAATTCGGATCGAGCGCGTACTGCTCCGAAAGTTGGTAGTAAGCGTCGACTTGCCAATCATTCTTTTTCTTTTGCTGCCCAACTCCCGCGCCACCTTGGAAGGCGTAGCGCTGATCACCGAACCCGGGATGAAGCGCAGCATTGGCGCGATCGTCCGCTTGCAGATTCGCGGCGAAATCGCCGAAAATGTGCATTGGCAATTTGCCAACCTTCCAGCCGAGCTCCATCGGCATGTCAAAAACGAGGAGACTGTTGATGCCGGTCTGGTTTTCCGCCAGCGACGCCGAATTTGTCAGTGCCGGATCCCCTCCTTGGTAATGCGTATCGAAAGCCGCCCCATTGCCAGTGTAGTTATAGATCGTAGGCGCGATCTGGAAGAACATTCCGTGTGGAAACGTCACTCTGGCTCCGAATTGCCATGCAAGCATGAAAGCGTTCGTGTTCGGGACGAGCTGGGTGTCGCCGCCCACTTGGGTGTGTGTCGGACGTGGGCCAAGCGGATTCTGCAACGCTGTCCCATCGTATACAAACTGAGCAAGGTTGACGAAGATATCGAGCTTGATCAACGGCTCCGATTTTACGGGGACGGCAGCGACATTCTTGCCATCTTTGCTGTAGGCTGCCGGTTCGCCCCCTTCAGTCCCAAAGCTAAACGTGTGCTTCCATTGCTCGGCCAGGCCTTCCGGATTGATGTCCGGGTCCCAGACCATCGGCGTGTTAACGAGCGGGTTCGGCATTCGGCCGCCCGTTAGTGTGATGTCTTTGAAACCTTTGTAGCCAACATAGGCCTGGCCGACGAAGACCCCATCGCTGCCTTTCGCAAACGGGCCGCCGGAACTTTCGTCTCCAAAGGTTACGTTAGTCGACCGCGAACTGGAGTTGGTCTCCAGGCGAATTCCAAAAAACCAGTCGTCCAATACGGTTCCGCGTACTCCGAGCCGGATGCGATAACGCTCGCGATCGCGTTCCTGCCAATCGTCATGACCGGCGACACCCGGAGCTGGGTGGGCCAGCGGTGAATTATCATCGGTCTGTCCACCCTGGTAGGCGAAACGCAGACGGACATCTCCGAAAAGTTCAAGCTCAGTTATCGGCATCGAAAGCTTCCATTTGTCCGCGGCTGTTTTTTCCACAGGCACTTCTTTTTCGACGTAGGTCTTTCCGTCGTAGATCTTTTGGGTTTTCGTTGGCCCCTCCGCCGGGGGCGCTACCGCGGACGCGGTTTGCTTTTTCAGAGTACTGACCTCCTTCTCGAGTTCCGCATTTCGTTTTTGTAACTGCGCAACTGCTTGCTCGAGTTTTGCCAGCCGGTCGGTGTCAGAGGATGTTTCGGCGGACTGCGATTGTAACGGTAGAAGGATCGATGCGGCCAGGCACGCGCCGGCTGCTCGTAAAAAGACTTTGTGGTTAGGCATGGACTTTCCTTGGGTTGAAGTTTTGGTCGGCAATCACTCATGGTGATTGCAAACGGAGGCTAGGAAAACAATGTTACGAACAAATGTCGACTGAGTAACATTTGTGTGACGGGTGCACCGAGCCTGCGCGAAGTCAGGCGTCGCCGAATCGCGACCTAAGGTTTCGGTTTTGCCGAAGCTTGGGGCGAAGCGGACGGAACGATCGGTGGCGTTGTTGTTGCCGAAGCGCTGGGCGCGGCAGTCGCAGCTGGCAAAACCGGAGCGCCCGGGGCCGGGACGGCCGGCGAGTTTGGATTTGTCGGCGGGACCGAAGCGGACGGTTGTGCATTCGTTTGCTGCTTGAGCAATTCGTTGCGCAGTCCCGTGTCGCGACTGGTCTTGTGCGAATACAAGATCGACAGCGCAAAGGTCAGCGCGAAAAAAATTCCCGCCAGCCATGAGGTAAACTTCACCAGCACGTTGGTGGTTTGGGCACCGAAAATATTCTCGGTGACGCCGCCGCCAAACGCCGCGCCAAGTCCTTCGCTCTTGGGGCGTTGCATTAGGATCATCAGGATCATCAGCAGCGCGACCAGAACGTAGATCGCCAGCAGGAAACTAATCAGGATCTGCATCGGGGACGGGGAATATGGCGAGATCGAGAGCGGAATCAACCGTGCTTTGCGCCAGATACTCGATGCTTGATCCTCGGTACTGGATCGGAATCGAGTATCCAGTATCTAGGAGCTAGTATCTTTCTTCACCTTGTTCCAGATCTCGTCTAACTCGGCAAGATCAACATCGCCCAGCTTTTTCCCGCGGGCCGTCAATTCGTCCTCCAGCAGATTGAACCGGCGCACAAACTTGTCCGTCGCCGCTTGAAACGCCGTCTCAGCGTCGAGTTTGCACTTCCGAGTGAGATTGACGATCGCGAAAAAAAGGTCGCCGACTTCGTCTTCAGTCGCTTCTCGATTTTCGCCTTTGATCGCCTGCTTCAGCTCGCCCAGTTCCTCTTCCACTTTCGCGATGACGTCGTCGAGATTAGTCCAGTCAAAGTTGACTCGCGCGACTTTGCTTTGCGCTTTTTGAGCGCGTTGCAAGGCGGGAAGCGCTTTCGGCAAACTGGCAAGATAATGGACGTCGTTCTTCTTCTCCTCGCGCTTGATCGCTTCCCATTGCTTGAGGACCGCGCCGCTGTCTCGAGCATCGCTCTCACCGAAAACGTGCGGATGTCGCCGGATTAATTTCTCGGTAACCTCACTGATCACGTCGTCGACGTTGAATCGATTCGCTTCGCGGGCGATCTCGGCGTGCATCACCGCCAGCAACAACAGATCACCGAGCTCTTCGCGAAAATGGCCGTCATTCTTCGAGCGGGCCGCTTCGGCAACCTCGTAGGCTTCCTCAATTGTCGCCGGCAGGAGCGATTCGTTCGTCTGTTCCCGGTCCCACGGACAACCCCCCGGCGCGCGCAGCCTGGCTACGATGTCGCACAGCTTCGCAAAGGGATCAGTGACCAGTGACCTGTTATCAGACATGAAGAATTGTCTAGCTCGTCACCTGTCACTCGTCACTGGTCACAGTTTTTAGATCCGCCAGAGCGAACGGTGGGTGCCGAATTCCGAAATTTCGCCGGAAGACTTCTTGCTGACGTAAATCGTAATCGCGATGACGGACACAAACGTTCCGACGAATACGAATGCAACCAGCCAGGACGGGATATGGCCAACCCGCAGCGCACGATAGAACGATGGCAGACTATCCATCGCCATCGGCGCGTGCAGAAAGATCTTCGTGACCCACGCCACCAGAATGAGAATGAAAATGAAAACGTAGTTGCGTTTCAGCCGTCGCCCGATCGCCTCCAGCTTGCTGATTTTGAAGCAGGGCAAAATGAGATCCTCGCACACAAGTTTTTTCCATTCGCCCTGCAGGAGGTCGCGATTTTCCATGACCATCGGCACGAGAAAATGCGCTTCGAGCATTCGGATGCGGGCACGGAACGCATCGTAAAACCGATAACGCCGGGCTTCGATCCAGAGCATCACCCAGACGATCGCGAGATTGAAAAAGAAAATGATGTGCGGGACGCCCGCGTTCGAGAACGCGATGGTGATGATGGCCGTGCTGCTGGTGATGGCCCAGTTCGTCGTGATGTCGAGCCGTTGCCGCCAGACCATGATCCGCCCCATTTCGCCACGATAAAAATGCGACATCGCATTGACGTAACCGGGATCGTAAAGGCTGCGCTGGACCGAAACGGTGGTCTCCTCGGTAGCGGCAGGGGCGCTGTTTTCGGTTGCCACGACTAGTCAGTTAACCGGATAACTGGAGCAGAATCCAACATTTCCTCATCCTCATGCCCATTGCCCTGGCTGATCTGGTCGACCCAAAACAGATAACGCTCAATCTTCGAGCGCGGACTGAGCCGGAGGCGGCGAGCGAGCTGGTCGATCTTCTTACTGCCGCCGGCAGAATTGAAACCTCGAAAAAATTTCTGGAGGAATTGCGTGCCCGCGAAGCGATTAATTCAACTTACGCAGCCGACGGGGTCGCTTTTCCACACGCCCGCACGAAGCTTGTCGATCAAATCGTTCTCGCAATTGGTCGAAGTGAAGCCGGTGTTCCGTGGACGGGCAAAGGTGAAATGGCCCATCTCATTTTTCTGATCGCTGTGCCGGAACGAATGATCAGTGATTACCTGGTCGTGGTCGGCGCGATTGCTCGCATCACTAGAGACTCGCCTTTGCGGACTCTGTTGATGCACGCCGAAAGCGTTAACGAGTTTGTCGCGACGCTTCTGGGCGCGCCTTCAATCTGATTTCTTCAGCAATCGATTTCGGGCCCGGTCGAGAATCTTTCTCTCGGACTCGGTCAAGCTGCCCATGCCGGACTTGGAAATCTTGTCCAGGATTGGATCGATCGAAGCGTAAACGTCATCGGGTTCGACCGTTCGGGTCAACGATTTCTGAACGACGTACAGTTTCGGTTTTGGCCGAAACCGCGCTTTGAAGTCGTTGATCCAGGCCAGCTCGGGGCCGGCACCGCGCAGCTCGATAAAAAAGAAGGCCATTGCGATGCTGGTCCAGAGAACCACCAGATCCTGCCAATCGTGTGCTGCCAGTCCGCTTAAGGTTCCGATCGCCGCGAGAATTACAAAAATCCATTTCGCGGGGATTCGAAGAAAGAATTGCACGTTTGGGTAAAGCGTTACGAACGCGGTGAAAACTGCGAAATGCAGCGCTCCCGATCCTGCCAGTCCGGTGCGGGCGGTGAGACCCCACAGCGTTAAGATCAGCGCCGGCACCAACAACAAAAGCGCGTACAGCCAGATGTAAGCTCTCTGGCCTATGAATCGCTCCACCTCGCGCCCAAAGAAAAAGAGCATGTACATTTCAATTGCGAACCAGAGTAACGCGTAACCCGACGGCGGATGAATGAAGGCGTAGGTGAAGAGGCGCCAAACCTGGCCATGCCAAATCTGTGCGCTATCCAACATCGCGTAGTTGAGAACACCGCCATGGAAAAACCCGACCACAAGAGCGGTCGCAATGGCACAGACGACGTGGATGCCCACCAGAATTGTGGTGACGTCTACAGGATAACGTCCCATCCACGTTACCGGCCGGTAATCATCGGACGTAGCGACCCCGAACATTCTTTAACTAAACAGCCGGGGTCCTGCGTATGCAAGATTCATCGAAGCTGCCGGTCCAGTGCAGGTCCGGCTCGCGCCTTGGACGAAAAATTTCTTGGAGAACCGCTCGAACCGGATGAAATTCGTCACTCGCTCGATTCCGCAGGACGATATCCTGCAGGATTGACGCCGTATTCATGAAAAATCTCGCACCAGCTATTTCGCCGCTAACGGGAATCGGCGATCGCCAGCCTCACAACCAGGCGGTGCTCGACTGGGCGCACGAGGTCGAACTGCTGACCAAGCCCGACAACATTTTCTGGTGCGACGGGTCGGAGCGCGAACAGCAGTTCCTGCTCGATCAGGCGATGAAGCAAGGCGTCCTGCTCAAGGTCAACGAGCAAAAAGTTCCGCGCTCGTATTTGCATCGTTCGAACCCAAACGACGTCGCACGGGTGGAGCAATTCACGTTCATCTGCACGCCGACAAAAGAGGAAGCCGGACCGACCAATAACTGGAGCGAACCGGCCGAGACATATTCAAAACTTAATGGACTGCTGAAGGGCGCGATGCGGGGGCGCACGATGTTTGTCATTCCCTACGTCATGGGGCCGCCTGATTCGCCGCTGACCAAGGTCGGATTCGAAATCACAGATTCGATCTACGTTGTGCTCAGCCTCCGAATCATGACGCGGATGGGTGAAGTCGCGGTGAAACGGCTTGGGAAGGACCCGAAAGCGGAGTGGAATCGCGGCGTCCATTCATTATTGGATGTCAACCCGGAGCGGCGCTTCATCTGTCATTTTCCGCAGGACAACACGATCATCTCGGTCGGCTCGGGTTACGGCGGCAACGTTCTGTTGAGCAAGAAGTGTCTTGCGCTGCGCATCGGTTCCTATCTCGCGCGCAAGCAAGGTTGGATGGCCGAGCACATGTTGATCCTCGGCGTCGAGTCGCCCGAAGGAAAAAAACATTATGTGGCAGCAGCGTTTCCAAGCGCGTGCGGCAAAACTAATTTCGCGATGCTGATTCCGCCGAAGCATTTCGCCGGCTGGAAAGTCACCACTGTGGGTGACGACATCGCCTGGATGCAGATTCGGGATGGTCGCTTGTTCGCCGTTAATCCGGAGAACGGGTACTTCGGCGTTGTGCCGGGTACGAATTACAAATCGAATCCGAACGCGATGAGAACGATCGCGCACGATTCGCTGTACACCAACGTCGCCCTAACCGACGACGGCGACGTTTGGTGGGAAGGCAAAGACGGTCCGCCGCCGAAACACGCCATCGACTGGCGGGGCAATGATTGGACGCCGGATTCGAAAGAGAAAGCGGCGCATCCAAATTCACGGTTCACCGCGCCGTGTCGCAACAATCCGGTGCTCGATCCCGATTTCGAGAAAGGCGAAGGCGTTCCGATCAGCGCGATCATTTTCGGCGGACGCCGAAGCGACACCATGCCGCTGGTGTTTCAAGCGCGTGATTGGGAGCATGGCACATATGTTGGGGCGACAATGGGTTCGGAAACGACCGCCGCGGCGATCGGTGCAGTCGGTCAGGTGCGCCGCGATCCGATGGCGATGTTGCCGTTCTGCGGTTACAACATGGGTCAATACTTTCAGCATTGGCTCGAAATCGGCCCGCGTCTCACCAATCCTCCGCTCATTTTCCACGTGAACTGGTTTCGCAAAGGCGCAGATGGAAAGTTTTTGTGGCCCGGTTTTGGCGAAAACATGCGCGTCTTGAAGTGGGTCCTTGATCGCTGCGACGGTCACGGGGGTGGCGCCAAAGCAGAGGTCGGCACGATCCCGCGTCCGGAGGACTTTGACCTCGCCGAGCTCGATATCACCCGGGAAACGATGCGCTCACTGTTTACGATCAAGCCCGACGAGTGGAAAAGGGAGCTCGAAGCGCAGCAAAAGTTCTTCGACACCCTCGGCAAAGACATGCCGCGTGAGCTAATCGCGCAACACGACAGGCTCGCCGAAAAATTCGCAAAATGACGCGCTTAATTTGCGAACCGATTCCGCATCCCGGATAATCTCCGGTGGTTCGAACGAAAGGGAAGAAAAAGCGCATCACCCCGAAAGCTTTCGAGGCTGCTGCCAGTGGTTCGATTGAGGTTCGCGGCGCCCGCCAGAACAATCTCAAGGGCATCGACATTGATCTTCCGCTGGGGAAACTGACGGTCGTCACCGGCCCGAGCGGATCCGGAAAATCTTCGCTCGCGTTTGAAACCATCTACGCCGAAGGCCAGCGCCGTTACGTCGAAACTTTTTCACCCTACATGCGGCAGTTCCTCGATCGCATGGACAAACCGCGGGTGGATGACATCCGCGGAATTCCGCCCGCGATCGCCATCGAACAATCAAATCCGGTCAAAACATCGCGCTCCACCGTCGGCACGATGACTGAAATCAACGACTATCTGAAATTGCTCTGGCCACGGATCGCGAAAGCTTTTTGCCCTGGCTGCGGCCGCGAGATTCGACCCGAGACCGCAAAATCGATCGCCGGCGAGGTCCTGCGAGATTGCGCCGGCAAAAATGTTCTCATCACGTTCTGGGTCTCGGTTCCCGCGAAAACCGACCCGCGAAAGTTCTTTGAGTTTCTTCAGCAGCAGGGATATCTCCGGGTCTGGATCGACAACGAAGTTGTTCGGGTTGACGATCCCAAGAGAATCAAGCGGCTTGGCGCTCGAGTTCAGGTTATTCAGGACCGGATCGAAATCGCGGACAAAAATCGCACGCGACTGGTTGAAGCGCTCGAAACCGCGCTGCGTTTTGGAAAGGGAAAAGTAAATGTCGTCCAAATGGCTGCGGAGGCAGGCGTGTCGCCTGCGACTTCGAAAACTGCGGCCGCCACGGCCGCCACTACAGCTTCCGAGCATCCTTTTTCCACCGGCTGGCATTGCGCGCATTGTGACCTCGACATTCGTCCGCCGTCGCCGGGACTTTTTAGTTTCAATAATCCGCTTGGCGCCTGTCCGGCGTGTCGCGGCTTTGGTCGCACGATTACAATCGACCTGAACAAGGCGATTCCGGACCGCTCACTGTCGATCAAACAAGGTGTGGTCCGCGTTTTTCGTGGCCAGGAATTTGGTGAATCACAAAAAGATCTGCTTCGCGCCTGTGCTCGCGATGAGGTTGAAATCAACGTGCCGTTCGAAGAATTGCCGAAGGTCGATCAGGAATTTGTGATCAACGGCGAAAAGTCAGTCGCGGCTGCACGGGAACGGGGGGACAGTTATAGCGACGACGATTACGAGCATGATCGTTGGTACGGTGTGCGCGGCTTTTTCCGTTGGGCGGAATCACAGGTTTACAAAATGCACATGCGGGTGCTGCTCAGTCGCTACCGCTCCTACACCACCTGCCCGAGCTGCAATGGGGGCCGCTTTCAGCCTGAAGCGCTGAACTACCGGATTTCCAATTTCCAACTTCCAATTTCCAATTCCGGGATAGCGAAGGGCAACGCTTCTGCCCAATTGGCAATTGGCAATCGGCAATCGGCAATGTCCCTAACGCTTCCCGACTTTCAGGCCCTGCCGATCGATCGGGCTCGGGACGTTTTGAGCAGTATCGACATCGCATCGAACGATTCAACCGCCGAAATGGTGCGAAGCGAGATTTGCGCGCGCCTGAATTATCTGTGCGAAGTCGGCGTCGGCTATCTTACGCTCGATCGCTCCACCCGCACGTTGAGTGGCGGAGAAGTGCAGCGAGTTAATCTCACAACCTGTCTGGGTGCGTCGCTCGTGAACACGCTGTTTGTGATGGACGAGCCAAGTATCGGGCTTCATCCGTGCGATGTCGGGCGGCTTGTCCGGATCATGCACAACTTGCGCGACCGCGGCAACACTCTGCTCGTGGTCGAACATGAAGAACAAATCATTCGTGCGGCAGACAATTTGATCGACATCGGACCCGGGCGAGGTGAACGCGGTGGGGAATTGGTATACAGCGGGCCGCTGGACAACTTTGTAGGTGCAACGCGTTCTCCGAACGCGATCCACCCGTCGCTTACCGCGGATTATCTCAGCGGCCGCAAATCGATTCCCGTTCCGAAATCGCGGCGACGATCCAAGTCATCGATCAAGATTTGCGGCGCGCGCGAGCACAATCTCAAGAATGTGGATGTCGAGATCCCGCTCGGCGTTTTCACTTGTGTGACCGGAGTCTCCGGCTCGGGTAAATCGACGCTGATCCACGACGTGCTTTATCGGAACGTTCTCATCGCGAAGGGCCAATCGACCGATCAGGAAGCAGGCGCATGCAAATCAGTGGCCGGCGCGCACCGCGTCAACGAAGTGGTGATGGTAGACCAATCGCCGCTCGCTCGCACTCCGCGCTCCACCCCGATTTTGTATCTCGGGCTTTACGATCGCATCCGCGAATTGTTCGCAGGCCAACCGGAAGCGTTGTCACAAGGGCTCACAGCGAGTGCGTTTTCGTTTAATTCTGGAAGCGGTCGTTGCGAACGCTGCTCCGGAACCGGCTTCGAGAAGATCGAAATGCAATTCCTGAGCGATCTCTATGTGCGGTGCGCCGAATGCGAAGGAAAACGATTCCAGCCGCATGTCCTGAAAATTAAACTGCACGGCAAGTCGATTCACGATCTGCTCGAACTGACTGTTCACGAAGCGATCCAGTTCTTCGGGGAGATCGGCGAACTCAAGACCCTCTCCGAGCCGCTCGATATTTTGGATGAAGTTGGCCTGGGTTACCTGCGCCTCGGCCAGCCCTTGAACACGCTTTCCGGCGGCGAATCGCAGCGCCTGAAGCTGGTTCGATACCTCGCAGAAAACGCCAAACGCCGAACCTCCAACGCTGAACATCCAAATGGCAAAGCAATCGGCGATTGGCCATCGGCAATTGGCAATCTCCTTATCTTCGATGAGCCTACCACCGGTCTGCACTTCGATGATGTGGCGATGCTGCTGCAAGTATTTCAACGGCTCGTCGATGCGGGGCACTCGATCGTTGTGATCGAGCACAATCTGGAAGTGATTAAGTGCGCCGATTGGATTGTCGATCTTGGACCAGAGGCGGGCGACGATGGTGGCGAAGTCGTTGGAGCTGGGACACCCGAGCAAATCGCGAAGATTGAGAATTCGCATACCGGAAAGTTTCTAAGAAACGTTCTGGGGCGCGAATGCGCCTCGCCATCGCGAACTTTTGCGAAGCGTTATTTAATTGACGAGGAAGAGCCAGCACTTCGAGCGGCAGAAGAGCCGTTCGACGGGGCATCGAACGGCACACGCGAGGCGCTTGCGTTCTCCAATTCGCAGAAATTAGACGGCGCGATCGGGATACACGGCGCGCGAGAGCACAACCTCAAAAACATCGACGTCAAAATCCCGCGCGAGCAAATTGTGGTGATCACCGGCTTGAGCGGTTCAGGAAAATCGACTCTCGCCTTTGACATTTTGTTCGCCGAGGGGCAGCGACGATTCCTCGACAGCATGTCGCCGTATGCGCGGCAATTTGTCGAACAGCTCGAAAAACCGGATGTCGATCTCGTCACCGGCTTGCCGCCGAGCGTAGCGATTGAGCAACGCGTGGCGCGCGGCGGGGGCAAATCAACCGTCGCAACCGTCACCGAAGTTTATCATTTCCTGCGATTACTCTTTGCGAAAACCGGGAGGCAGTTTTGTCCGAACTGCGACGTGCCGGTTGAGAGCCAGAGTTTGGCTGCAATCGTCAAGCAGCTCGAGACGGCGGCGAAGCGTGGTCCGCTCAAGGTTCTGGCGCCGCTGGTGAAGGCGCGAAAAGGATTTCATACCGATGTGGCGCGCTGGGCGGAGCGGCAGGGATTCGATACGTTATTTGTCGATGGCGCGCTGATGCCGATCGCGCAATTCCAGAAACTCGAACGATTCAAAGAGCACACCATTTCCGTTGTTGTCGGCGGAATTGATGCGAAGCGGATTGCGAAGGCGCGGAATCTTGCCCAACGCTCGCTCGAGATTGGTCGCGGCACGGCGCAACTGCTCGATTCGAAGAATCGTCTCGGTGTATTGAGCACGGAGATGAGTTGTCCCAACTGCGGCCGCGCGTTCGAAGAGCTCGACCCGCGATTGTTTTCATTCAATTCACCGCACGGCGCGTGCGAAGAATGCGGCGGGTTCGGTGAAATCTGGGACCAGGAGCTTCAAACCGCCGCCGAGGAAACCGGCGACTCAGTTGTGGAGAATGAGCTTCGGGCCGAGCGGGAATCGGAATGGATTGATGCAACTGAAGCGCACGAGTGTCCACGTTGCCACGGCTCGCGGATCAACGAAGTAGCGCGACACGTTCGCGTGCAGGGAATGACGATCGATCAGTTCACAAATCTTTCCGCCAGCGAGGCGGCGAAGAAGATCGATAAGTTGAAATTCACCGGGACGCATCAAACCATCGCGGCCGATTTGATTCCGGAGATTCGGCAAAGGCTGCGTTTCATGGAAAACGTGGGGCTTGGATATCTCGCGCTGGGACGCTCGGCGAAAACTTTAAGCGGCGGCGAATCGCAGAGGATTCGTCTGGCGGCGCAACTTGGATCGAATTTACGCGGCGTGCTCTACGTTCTGGACGAACCGACGATTGGTCTGCATCCGCGCGATAATTTGCGATTGCTGGACACCCTGGAGGCGCTTCGAGAGAAGGGAAACTCGCTCGTAATCGTCGAGCACGACGATGAAACGATGCGACGCGCTGATCATATTGTCGACCTTGGCCCGCGCGCGGGCGTTCACGGCGGCGAAGTCGTGTTTAGCGGAACGCTCGAACAATTTACCGGTGGAACGCGTTCTCCGAACGCGTTGAGATCGCGCTCGGAGAGCACGATCCACCATTCTCTAACCCGCGATTACCTGACAGGACAAAAGTCAATACCCATCGGGAAATCACGACGAAGTCTTAAACACGTGAAGGACTGGGTCGAGATCCACGGCGCCCGCGCGAATAACTTGAAGGACGTGAACGTTCGATTCCCGGTCGGGCGATTCTCGGTCATCACTGGAATTTCCGGTTCCGGCAAATCGACGTTGATGCATGACGTCTTGTTGCCGGCAGTGGTCGAGCAGCTCGAGAACAGAAAACGAAGGGGTAACGGCGATTTGTTCAAGCTTGTCAGTGGCACGGAAGAGATCGAGGCCGTTTACGAAGTGGATCAGTCGCCCATTGGCAAGACGTCGCGCTCGACCCCGGGCACTTATATTAAGGTGTTCGACGAGATCCGGAATCTCTACGCGCAATTGCCGGTCTCGCGAGTTCGCGGTTATTCGGCCAGCCGGTTCTCCTTCAACGCTGAAGGCGGCCGGTGCGAAACCTGTAAAGGCCAGGGGGTAATCAAACTGGAAATGAATTTCCTGCCGGAAGCCCTCGTGCAATGCGAAGACTGCGGCGGCCGCCGTTACAATCCGCAAACGCTGGAAGTGCTCTACAATGAAAAATCGATCGGCGACGTGATGGAGATGACGATCGAGGAAGCGGCCGAATTTTTCTCGGCGCATCCAAAGATCGCGCGCCCTCTTTCGTTACTGGTTGAAACCGGACTTGGCTATCTGAAGCTCGGTCAGCCGAGTCCGACCTTGAGTGGTGGAGAAGCGCAACGTTTGAAACTGGTGACTCAGTTGAAGCGCGGCGTCGGTCGCGCGGAGAACGAGCGGATCCGCAAAATGCGCAAGCCGGGCTCGACACTCTATTTACTTGAGGAGCCGACCATTGGTTTGCACATGGCGGACGTCGATCTTCTCCTCAAAGTGCTTCATCGACTCGTCGATGAAGGAAACACAGTGATCGTCATCGAGCACAACCTCAGTGTGATTGCGGAAGCGGATTACATTGTCGATCTGGGACCGGAAGCGGGCGCAGACGGGGGCAGGGTCGTTGCGTTTGGAACGCCGGAGCAGGTCGCAAAGAATAAGACCAGTCGAACGGCGCCATTTTTGCGAAAAGTGTTGAACCGTTCGGGCGCGTAGTGACAATCGCGCACCGGATGTTCGCTTATTACGTTCACGATCTCGATCCGCTGATCTTTCGCATTTACGACAATGTTGGGCCGCGGTGGTACGGACTGGGTTACGTCCTGGCGTTTCTCGCCGCGTATGTCGTTTACCGCGTGTTGGTGCGTCGCGGTTACGCAGATCTGCCGATCTCGAAGGTTGGCGATTTCATCACCGGCTGCGCGTTCTTCGGCGTGATTATCGGCGGCCGGCTCGGGTACGTCTTCTTATACAAGCCGGAGATGTTGCGCGAGCCGCTATCAATCTTGCGGGTCTGGGAAGGCGGAATGTCGAGCCACGGCGGCATGCTCGGCATATTTTTCTTCGCGCTCTTTTATGCGCGCCGCCACCAGCTTTCGTGGAGAAATCTGGGCGATAATCTCGTCGTCACTGCGCCGCTCGGTTTGTTCTTTGGGCGCTGCGCCAATTTCATCAACGGCGAGCTTTACGGGCGAGCGACCGATGTTTCCTGGGCGATGCAGTTTCCGAAAGAGCTCACGGAAAATGTCGGCGAAGCGCAGCAAGCCATCGCGGCTTGCACGAAACTCGATCCTTCCCTCACTTCTCCGGATGCGATTGTCGCCGCGGTTCGTCATCAACCGCAGGTAAAGGAAGCCTTGCGTTCCATTTTAACACCGCGTCATCCGTCGCAGCTTTACGAGGCCTTCTTCGAAGGAATCGTTTTGTTCGCGGTTCTTTGGTTGGTCCGCACGCGAATGCGGCAGCCCAACGGCGTCCTGATCGGGTTGTTTTTTGTCTTCTACGCCATTTTTCGCATCGTAGTTGAAAATTTCCGCGAGCCGGACGCGAGCCTGATTGCAGGTTTCACGCGTGGCCAATTTTTCTCGTTTTTTCTGATCGCAATCGGGCTCGCGTTTGTGGTCTTCGCCAAACTCTGGCCGGCGTATCCGAAATCCCAAATCGCAAACCCCAAATCCGAGGGAAATCTCAAGCACCAATAATTAAATTGCATGCTTTTAAGTTTGATGTTTGGAGCTTTCCTTGGAACGTCGAGCTTGGGATTTGGAGATTCCCGCTGGCACTTTAGCAGTTCTCGGGTATTACTTTGTCGGTGATCCGCGCGTGTTCTTTCCAATAGTCATAGCAGCGGGCGGTCTGCTCTTTGCGTTCGAACACGCCACCGTTGCCGGCAAACTCGTTCTGCTTCTCCTCGCGGTCGTCTCAATCTTCAGCTGGTCGGTGATGTTGACCAAGCTCCGCATCGTGCAATTCGCCCGAAAACAGAACGCGCGGTTTCTGCACGCTTTCCGGCAGGATCGACAACCGCTGCGGTTATTCGAGAAAAATGCGCGCTTCGCCGGCTCGCCGCTTTTTAATGTCTATCGCGCCGGTTGTCAGGAAATCACGTTTCAGTTGCTCGGCTCGGCCGAAGTAGACGAGACCTTCAAAGCGCGACTCGGCACTGCTGACAAAATTTCGCCTGCCCAAATGGGTTCGGTCACAGCCGCGATGGAGCGCGCAGTTGGCGAAACTGCGCTGGAGCTGGAATCGCAAATGATCTTGCTCGCTACCGCGGTCAGCGGTTCGCCGTTTCTCGGATTGCTCGGAACAGTTTGGGGGGTGATGGACGCTTTCACCGGAGTCGCAGAAGCAGGCGCGCCCAATCTTGCTGCAATGGCGCCCGGAGTTTCCGGCGCGCTGATCACGACCGTGACCGCGCTCTGCGTCGCGATTCCTGCGATGTTCGGCTACAATTTTCTCGTTACCCGCATCCGGGGGATGATTGTCGAGATGGACAACTTCGCCGCCGAGCTGGCGTCCGAGCTCGAACACAAATTCGTCGATCACACCGCGCGCGAGTCGGCGTTTCGCAGATGAGACGCTATTCGCAGCGGCAAAGTCTTTCGTCGCTCTCCGAGATCAATATCACTCCGCTGCTCGATCTCGCATTCGTATTGCTGATCATTTTCATGATCACAACGCCGCTGCTCGAAAACAGCATGAGTCTGATCATCCCTTCGAGTGGCGCAAAAAGCCCGCCGGTCGCTTCGTCTCAAGTGCAGACGGTTTCGATCGATCGCAACGAAGCAATCCGCTTCAACAATCAGATTGTCGACCTTGATTCTCTGACTGCGCAGTTAATCGAAATCAAACGCGCCAATCCGGATGTTGCCGTGGTGATTCGGCCGGACCGTGATTTACCTGTGCAAAAGTTGGTTACAGTGATGGACGCGCTGCAGCGCGCACAGATCATGAAGGTCGGGATCGCCACTCGCGCGGAAGGCAAATAGCGATGCCGAAGAACCTGCGGTTTTGGACGAACGTCGGGCTTATCGGACTGGCCCACGTCGCTGTGATTTACGGATTGATTCGCTGGAGTCGCGATAGGAAAGACCCCGGCTCGCAAAGCGTGGTTTGGATGAACGGCGGCGCCGGAGACGGAATCGTAACGGAGAAAAAAAATCTGCCGCTCCGCGAGAAATCTCTGCCGCGAACGGAATCAAGAAGCGAAGGAGCGCGGGATGAAGACGAGGATCGACCGGTATTAACCTCGGCGCGAAGTGAGATCCAACTGCCCACGTCCAAGCCGTCGCCAACGTCGACGGCGACCCCAAAGCCCACGCCGAACGTAAAGGGCACACCCAAACCCAAACCAAAAACGCCTCCGAGACCAACACCGAAGCCAACCCCGAAACCGAAGGAGGCGACGATTGCCAAGGCGAAACCCTCAGCCACGCCGAAGTCCGAAGGAAAAGAAGAAACTCCTAGGAAATCTGAAGTAGCCGATGCAGAGAAAAAGAAAATCGTTTTGGCGAAAAACGACACTGCCGAAGCAAAAGCGCCGGCTGAAAAATCTCCAGCTACCCAAACGGGAGCCGGCAAAGGAACGACGCCTGGAACCGGGGGTGGACGGGTTGGCGGCAGTGTGAACCAATCGCAGTTCGGGTGGTACGGCAGCATGTTGCACGATCGTTTCTACAGCGAATGGGCCCAGCCCACCTCCGTCGCCAACGCCGGCGGAAAAAATTCTGTGCTGGTAAAACTTCGAATTGAAAAGGATGGAGGCGTCTCGAGTTTCGAAATCGTTCGACCGTCTGGAAACCCGGAACTGGACGAATCGGTCAAAGCGCTGGCAAATCGCGTAAGCCAGGTCGAACCATTGCCGGACGGGCTCGGCAAAGGCGATCACTACGACGTGAAGATCAACTTCGAGCTGAATTCGGAGTAGCGCGATTTCTCGTTGCTCAGGCCGTTGTGAATATCAACCGGTCAGTCGCGCCTCGGCGAGGTCGAGATCGCGTTGGATCCGTCGCAGCGCGTCGTCGTTGATTACTTGTTGATTGCGGAGTCGGATGATCGTGTCGCGTTCAACATCAAGAGCTCGTTGTTGCAGTCGCTGATACTGGGGCGTGGTGACTTCGCCGCGGCATTCTTCCGGATTTTCAGCGCACATCTCTAATTGCTGAATGCGTTCCGCATATTCGGCGCGAAGCCGATCGTTCGCGCCTTCGGAGAACTCGCTATTTCCCGCGAGCTGCTCGAGCAGCGCGGTCGCGGCCTTGTTCGCCTCCAGCCTGGCAACGCGTTCTTCCTCCGCTGTCGATCCGTCGCCTCGGAGGCATAGGCGCCGAATCACGATGGGCAGCGTCAAACCCTGGAATACCAGGGTGGTGAGGATCACACAAAACGTGATGAATAAAATGTAGTTACGGCCGGGAAACGGCCGACCATCATCAAGGACCAACGGCAACGCGAACGCCGCTGCCAGCGAAATGACTCCGCGCATCCCGGTCCACGCGATAACCGCTATATTTCTCCACGGCGGCAACGATTCGCGGTCGCGTGTGAACAACATCGGAAGATATGCGCCGGGAAAAACCCAGGCGATGCGCACGAGGACGACCGCTGCACACACGATCGCAGCATTTTCGATCGGCAAGGCAAGTGATTCGTGTCGAATTGAACGCACAATGCCCGGCAGTTGAAATCCAATCGCGATGAAGACGAAGCCGTTGAGCAGAAAGACGACCATCTCCCAAAACGCGTACGCTTGGAGACGGAATCGAGCGCTGACAATCAGCGGCGAATGCCAACCGAGGTAAATTCCGGCGGTGACGACAGCGAGCACACCGGAGCCGTGCAATTGCTCCGCCGAAAGATAGGCGATGAAGGGTGTGAGCAGGGAAATCGTGATTTGCACCGGCGGATCATCGAGGCGGCGGTGAACCGAGCGAATTACGAACCCGACAAGGAAACCGAGACCAATCCCGCCGGCGGCGGCCCACATGAAATGGAGTGACGCCCCGCCGAATGAGAACTGCCCGGTGGTCATGGCGACAACGGCGAACCGCAACGCGACCAAGGCGGTCGCGTCGTTCACCAGGCTTTCGCCTTCCAGAATGCTGACGATGCGGTGCGGGACCGGCAACCGCTGGATTACGCTTGTTGCTGCCACTGCATCCGGCGGGGACACAATTGCGCCGAGCGCGAAGGCTGCCGCCCACGGAATCTCGGGAATCAGCCAGTGAGTCACGCATGCGACCACCAGCATCGTGAAAAGAACGAGCCCGGTCGCGAGGGACAAAATCGCGCGCAAATCGCGGCGAAAATCGCGCCACGAAGTGAACAACGCCGCCGGATACAGCAGCAGTGGCAGGAAAAAATAAAAAAAGATGTTTGGATCGAGTTTCACCTCCGGCAGGTGCGGAATGAAGCTCAGACCCAGGCCGACCAGGACGAGCACGATCGGGTAGGGCAGTTCGAGTCTGCGCGCCACCAGGACCCCGGCTGCAACAATGCCGAAGAGGAGAACGATGATTTCGCTCTGATGCATGTTTCAGGCGTCCAGTGGAGCGTCGTCTCCCTCTATTGTATCGTTTTCGCCTTGGCACGAGCACGGTTGGCCTGGAGCTCTGCTAAGTGCTTTTCCGACCACCGGCAAAGCCCGCGCAACGGGTCGATCAGCGTGCGTCCCAGCCGGGAGAGCGAATATTCAACCCGGGGCGGAACGACCGGGTAGACCTTTCGATCGACCAAGCCGTCCCGTTCCAGGCTGCGCAGAGTTTGGGTCAACATCTTTTGAGAGATGCCTCCGATCTCCCGGTGAAGTTCCGCGTAACGCATCATTTTTTTGGAAAGGAGTTGAATGACGAGCGCTGTCCATTTGTCGGCGATCCGATCCAGCACCAGTCTGGACGGGCATTGGGAATCCATCACTGAGGCCATGCCCGTTTTTAGGCCGCGATCGGTTTACGTGCAAGCTTGGATGTAACAATCAACAATGACTGTATGGCCAATTTGGCCTATTTGACTAGAAGCTGGTCTGTTCGAAATTTCTACATGTCTTTTGAATTACTTTTGGATGAGGCAAACACCGGCAGAACGTTGCACGAGGCGACAGCGCCGAACGATTCGGTTTTGCTGGACGAATATTCTCGCACAGTGGTCGCGGCCGTCGATCGCGTCGCGCCGGCGGTGGTAAAAATCGACATCAAACAGCATTTCAATAGCCGGCGTGGTCCTCGTGAAGTCGGCGGAAGCGGTTCGGGGTTTATTATTACGCCAGACGGATTCATTTTAACGAATAGCCACGTTGTTCACGAAGCGACGGCGATCACTGTTAATCTTCCAGACGGCCGCGAATATCCGGCGCAGTTAGTGGGCGACGATCCGGACACTGATTTGGCTGTGATCCGGATCGATGCGCCGAATTTGACGCACGTTCGCCTGGCGGATTCCGAAAAGTTGCGGGTCGGCCAGATTGTCATCGCGATCGGAAACCCGCTGGGATTTCAGGCGAGCGTGACCGCCGGCGTGATCAGCGCGCTTGGACGCTCGATGCATGCCCAGTCCGGCCGGTTGATCGACAATATCATTCAAACGGACGCAGCGTTGAATCCCGGCAACTCCGGAGGTCCGCTGGTCAATTCCGCCGGCGAAGTGATCGGCGTGAACACGGCGATGATTCGACCGGCGCAGGGAATTTGTTTCGCGATCGCCAGCAGCACTGCGCGGTTCGTGGCCGGCTGGTTGATTAAAGATGGAAAGATCCGGCGCAGTTATATTGGAGTGGCGGGACAAAACGTGCCGATCCATCGCCGCATAGTTCGCTTTTACAATCTGCCACGAGAAACAGCGGTGCTGGTTGTCTCGGTGGACAAGGAAAGTCCGGCCGCGAAAGCCGGTCTGCGCGTAGGCGACCTGATCGTTGCGTTCAACGGCGAACCGATCGGTAACATCCACGAGCTGCACAAAGGGCTGATGGCTGAACAGATCGGCATTGAGTCACAGATCGCGATCGTTCGACACACTGAGAAGCTGGAGTTGCCAATTGTGCCGGAAGAATCGCGCCCGAGCGAAGCATAGCTGTGGTAGTGGGCGTCTCGCCTGAGAAATTGAAATCTTCTCGCAGCCGACACCGCTGCCTCTAGACTGAAACGGGAATGAAAATTCTTGTGATCGGGAGTGGCGGCCGCGAACACGCGCTGGTTTGGAAACTGAAGCAGGCCAATTCGGTCGATCGCATCTTCTGCGCGCCGGGAAACGCCGGAACCGCGGCGATTGCCGAAAACGTCGCGATTCCGGCGACGGATCTGGTCCAATTGCGCGATTTCGTGAAGCAGAACGATATCGATCTTACCGTTGTCGGCCCTGACGATCCGCTGGCCATGGGGATTGTCGATTTCTTCATGGCCGATGAGTTGCGCGTTTTCGGACCGACGAAATCGGCGGCGCGGCTGGAGTCCTCCAAGATTTTTGCGAAAGAATTAATGCGCGCGCAAAAAGTGCCGACTGCCGAGGCACGCACATTCTCGGACAGCAATGAAGCGCTCGACTACTGCGAGCAACTTCGATTTCCGGTGGTCATCAAGGCCGACGGGCTTGCGCTTGGCAAAGGTGTGATCATCGCGTCTGATTTAGCCGAGGCCAAGGCGACGATCCACGCGATGATGAATGAAGCGTGTTTCGGCGACGCGGGCCGACGAATTGTTATCGAAGAATTTTTGCGCGGCACCGAATGTTCGCTGCACGCGCTGGTTGACGGGAAAAACTATCGGCTGTTCGAGTCTGCGCGAGATCACAAGCGGGCCCTCGATGGCGACCAGGGTCCGAATACCGGCGGCATGGGGGCGTTCAGTCCGGCGAACAATTGGAATGCTCAATTGCAGTCACAATTCGAAGAAAAGATCATGCACCCGCTGTTAGACGGATTGCGAAAAGAGGGAATTGTCTATCGCGGCTTGTTGTATCCGGGATTGATGATCACCGAGGAAGGCCCGCGCGTGCTGGAGTTCAACTGCCGGTTTGGCGATCCGGAAACACAGGCACTGTTGCCGCGAATGAAGTCGGATCTATTGCCGTTGTTAGAGGCGGCGATCGACGGCAGAATCGGCAATCATACCATTGAGTGGGACGAACGCGCCTCAGTCACGGTTGTGCTCGCTTCCGCCGGTTACCCTGGAAAATACGAAACTGGAAAACGAATTTCAGGTTTGGCTGAAGCGGTAAAACTCGACGGCGTCCAGATTTTTCACGCTGGAACAAGAATCGTCAGCGGCGAAGTCGTGACGTCAGGCGGTCGAGTTCTGGCAGTGACCGCGCTTGGCCAGACGATTGCGGCCACGCGGGAGCGTGCCTACGAAGCGGTTTCAAGGATTCATTTCGACGGTTGTCATCACCGTCGCGATATTGCTCTGAGCGCGGCGAGCAGCTAAACAATGAGGCAATGTTGAACAGGGCGGCGATAACGGCGGTTTCAGTATTTTTCGCCATCCAGGTTCACGGCCAAGTGCCGGCGCCTTCCGGGGCGCCTACGACCAGCGGTTCGGCGTCGGCCGCTAAGTCGCCCGCGCCATCGCCGTCAGCAACGCCAACGACCGAACAGGTCATTAATTCGTTAGGCCAGGCCGATCTACAAGCGGCGATTTCGCTGTTGAAAGCTAGTTTTACAAACCCGGACGCGATCACTGACTCGGAACTGAATCGCGCGACACTAACCGGTTTGCTGGTTCGCATGCCCGGGGGATTAATGCTGCTGCCGAGTCGCGAAGCAGCAACGGCGGAAGGTGGAGGTCCATTTTATAGCGAAATTTTTGAGGGACACCTCGGCTACTTGCGTCTCGGCGAGCTGAACAGCGCAAATCTCAAGGAGCTCGACAAGAAGCTGCAGGAGTTCGAACAAAAGAAGGTCGACGCTGCGATTGTCGATCTGCGCGTCAGCAGCACCGGAGATTTCGCGAGCGCGGCAGAATTCGCGAAACGTTTTTGTCCCAGGGGCAAGACTTTGTTCAGCGTGCGTAAACCGGGCGGGCGGCAGGATCGACAATTCACTTCGGATCGGGATCCAGCTTTTCAGGGACTGATTGTCGTTCTGGCCGATTCCGACACATCGGGCGGCGCTGAAGCGATCGCCGCCACACTCAAGGTTTACGACAAGGCGCTCATCATCGGTCAATCGACCGCGGGTCGAGCGGTGGAATATTCGGACCAACCGTTACCAAGCGGCAAAATTTTGCGGGTCGCGTCCGCTGAAGCGGTCTTGCCTGACGGTCAGCCGTTATTTCCCGGCGGCGTGAAACCGGATTTGCCGGTTGAAATGTCGGCGGCGGAGAAGCGTCAGATCTTTCGGCTCAGCGCCGAAAAAGGAATGGGCCCGTTTGTTTACGAGAGCGACCGGCCGCACTTGAACGAGGCTGCTTTGATCGCCGGAACCAATCCGGAACTGGACATCCCGGATGCGCAACGCCGCCTGCGATCGCGTTCGGGACAACCGCTGCGCGATGGGGTATTGCAGCGTGCGTTGGACGTCGTTACTTCGCTGGAAATCTATCAGAAGCATTGACGTGCATCCGCTGGAAGAACGAATCAGTTACAAATTTCGCAATCCACTGCTGCTCGCCGAAGCCCTGACTCATCCCAGCGTCGGTCACGAGACGCAGCAACGCCATTTTGATAATCAACGCCTCGAATTCCTGGGCGACGCAATTCTGCAACTCGTGATTACCGAGTATCTTTTTGGACACTTCAAGGACCAACCTGAGGGACAATTGACCAAGTTGCGTTCGCGCCTGGTTTCACGGGACGCGCTCAAGGCGCACGCTGTCGCGATTGATCTCGGACAGTTCTTGTTGATGGGACGTGGCGAGGAAGCATCGGGAGGACGCTCCCGAACGTCCACCCTGGCAGACGCTTTCGAAGCGCTAATCGGCGCCGTTTACCTGGACGGCGGTTTGGAGGCAACGAGAAAATTTATTTTAACGCAGGCGAAAGGAGATTTGGCCCAGCTCGCCGAAGAACCGGTCGATATCAACCCGAAAGGACATTTGCAGGAATTACTGCAAAGCATTTCGCCTAAGAGCCCGGTTTACGAGGTCTTGTCTCAAAGCGGCCCCGAACACGATAAGCGATTCGTTCTCCAGGCGGTCTGGGAAGGGATCGTTCTAGGGAAAGGTCGCGGTCGGAGCAAGAAACAGGCTGAGACCGCCGCGGCAGAAGAGGCGATGCAGTTGAAACGCTGGAAAAAACTGAAACGCCTCAGCAAGCCTGAGAGAAAAAAGAAAAGCTAGCCGCCCGGATCGTGTCGCAAGGCGTCAACGCTTCCGGACGGCCCGCGCCACCGTAACCGGCCGGAAATACACTTGGTCACAAACTTTTTTGCCGACGTGATCGCGTTTGTCAGAGACGCGCCTTTCGCGAGTCCGGCCACGATTGCCGCCGAATAAGTGCAGCCGGTTCCATGCGTCGCCACGTCGCGAACAAATGGGGCTAAGAATTCGATCACGCGACCGTCGACAAACAACAGATCGAGCGCGTTCTCGCCCGTCAAATGTCCGCCCTTAAGCAGGATGGCGGTTTTGAATTTTTTCGTCAGTTCTTTGCCGGCGTGCTCCATCGAGTTGCGGTCGGTAATGTTTCTTCCGAGCAACTGCGACGTTTCATCCAGATTCGGTGTGATCAGCGACGCCAGCGGAAACAATTCCTTTTCGTAAGCGTCGATAGCGCCACGCTCCAGAAGCGGATCGCCGCCGGTTGCGGTAATCACAGGATCAACAACGAGCGGAACTCGGACCCGAAGATTAACAATCGTTTGCGCGACTGCCGAAATGATCGCCGTCGAACAAAGCAATCCGGTTTTTATTGCCGCGATCGGGAAACTTTTTGACACGACTTCGATTTGGGCGCGAACGATTTCCGGATCGATCGGTTCGATACGCGAAACTTTGCCCGGGGTTTCGGCGACGAGGCAGGTCAGCGCACTCAGGCCATAAACGCCGAGCGCGCTAAACGTTTTTAGATCAGCCTGAATTCCCGCGCCCGCGCTGCTGTCGGAGCCGGCGATGGTCAATGCGACCGGAATGGATTCAATCACGTGCCGTCGTTACCGATCGCTTCGACCGGGCAACCTTCCATTGCTTCCTTGCAAAGAGCTTCTTCCTCGGGACCCTCCGCCTGCTTGTAGACATAGGAATGCCCGCCATCGTCATTGCGCTTGAAATTTGCCGGCGCCGTCTCGCGGCATAGATCGCAGTCGATGCATTGCTCATCGACGTAGAATTTTCCGGATGCATTCTCAGGATATTTGTTTGCTGCGTCCGCCATATTTTATCCCATTGAGAAGACGGAAACGTTAAGGAGAAGAACTGCGGGCGCAACGGAATTTGACCTTTGGTGAAATTGCACGCGACCGTAGATGCGGTTCGAAGCGAAGAATCTGGAACGAATGAAAAAGGAAACAGCCAAAACTCTACGGGCATTCTTAATCGAGCTGGTCGTCTACGCGGTTTTGGTGGTGGCGTATTTTTTTCTGGTTCTTCATTTCCTTGGTGGATGGCTTCATCACCTCGAAACACGCCATCGTTACTCCTATGCGACTGTTGCGATTCTCCTGATCATCGGCCAGGCGGTCCTGCTCGAAAGTGTGACCACGTTTCTTCTGCGAATGCTTCGCGGCCGATCTGAATAGATATGTTTTTTCCGATTTCTGGGGCGCACATCAGCCCGATTTATCTCGCGCTGGTCGGTTTTTTGATTGGGATCCTTGGCGGATTCTTCGGCGTCGGCGGCAGCTTCATCGCCGGCCCGGCGCTGCGAGCGGTTGGGCTTGATTGGAATTTCGCTGTCGGCACGGACCTGGCTCACATCGTTGGCAAATCGGTCGTGGCGGCCAAGCGTCACCGCGCATTGGGAAATGTCGATCTCAAGCTTGGGTTGATCATGGCGATCGGCACGATCGGCGGCGCCGAAGTGGGCGCGCAGCTGATCCAACTATTGAAGCGCGCCGGCAACGTGAACCTCGTGGTGAGCGTCGTCTCGATCGCGATTTACGTCAGCATCTCGTCGTTCATGATTTGGGAAAGTCGCAAAACGCTGAGTTCGGCAAAAGGCCGGCGACAAAAAGGGAAGCAGGACCATTCGGAGTTTGGACACGTGGCGCGCGCCATCCAACGGATGAACATTTGGCCGATGATAACGCTTCCCGTCTCCGGCGTGACCATCTCGCTTTGGGTCATTCTGGTCGTCGCCTTCGTCGGCGGACTGTTCAGCGGGTTTCTGGGCGGCGGCGCCGGTTACATCCGCATGCCGTCGATGGTTTATGTCCTCGGAATCCCGACGCATCTCGCCGTTGGCACCGATTTGTTCGAGATCATTATCTCCGCCAGTTATGGAACGTTCAGCCACGCGGTAAAAGGCAATGTCGACATTCTAATCGCGCTCGTCATGAACACGGGAGCGGCAGTCGGCGCTCAGATCGGTGCGATTTCAACTCAATATTTTGCCGGTCCGAAAATCCGGCTCGCCTTCGTGCCGTTGCCCCTCATCGGTGCCGCGATCGTGATTTACACTCTGGTGATAGGGCACAAATTGTAAAGACGCATGAAAATCCTGATCTGCAGTGATGGAATGCCCGCAGCTGAGAATGCCATGCGACTCGGCGCGGCAGTTGCCACTCCGCTCAAAGCGGATGTGGTCGTGCTCGGCGTCGCCGAGAAGGCCGAAGACGAATCTTCGCTCCAGCAGGCGCTGGAGAAACAGGCAGATGCGCTTCGCGCTCAAAACGTCTCACCGAAGATTGAAATGTGTGCCGGCAGTCCGGTGAGTCAGATTGCGAACGAGACTTCGAAAACCAAATACGATCTCGTCATTGTTGGCGCGCGCAAAACCGGTGCGACCGGTTTGCATTGGCGCTCGGCAAAAATGTACGAGCTGATCAAGTCCATATCGCCACCGGTTTTGGTAGCGATGGGAGAATGGGCGCAGCTCAAACGTTTTCTCGTTTGCACGGGTGGAAAAGAATTCATCGAAGAAGCGGTCCAATTGACCGGAAAACTTGCCAAGGCTGTCGGGGCCTCGGTCACTTTGTTGCATGTCATGGCCGAGCCGCCCGCGATCTACGCCGATCTGGTCAGGCTTGAAGAGGATGTCGATCGCTTGATGGCGTCAAAATCAGAACTTGGGATGAACTTGCGCGCACAAAAAGGTGATTTGGAGAAACTTGGCGTGCCCGCGGAAGTGCGGATCCGGCATGGAATCGTGGTCGACCAGGTTTTTGCCGAGGCCCGAGCGCAGCACTACGATTTGGTCGTAACGGGGTCGTCCCGAGCGCGCGGCATGTTGCGGCATTACATCATGGGCGATCTCACCCGGACGATTTTGAATCACGCCAGTTGTCCGGTGCTGGTGGTGCGCGCGGGTTCAATGGCGGAGCCGCGTAGTTTTTGGCGATCGATTCGGCGCGCATTTACGACTAAATCATGAATCTGTGGCGGCGGGCGTCTCGCCTGCATTCATTAAAAATCGCAGCCGCGGACGGCGACCAGCACGATTGTCTAGGTCTTAAGTTGATCGACCGAGATTTCGCCGCGCATCAACGCTTCGCCGACTAGAACTGCGTCCACGCCGCACCCTTTCAGTCGCGCCACGTCCTTTGGCGTTTTGATTCCGCTTTCACTCACGAGAATGACGTTGTCCGGGACATCCCGGCACAACTTTTCTGTAACGCCAAGATCGACCTCAAACGTGCCGAGATTGCGATTGTTTACGCCAATAATCTTTGAACCCGCCTCCAGCGCGAGATGAAGCTCTTCCTCAGTGTGCACTTCAACAAGCGCGTCGACTTTGTAATCTGCAACAGCTTTCAGCAGATCGAGAAGTCGGGGTTCCTTAAGCGCTGCCACGATCAACAAAATCGCGTCAGCGCCGTTCGCTACCGATTCGGCGATTTGAATTTCATCGAGAACGAAATCTTTGCGAAGCAACGGCAGTGAAGCGTTGCGCCGAACATTTGCGAGATCCTCCAGCTTTCCTTGAAAGAACTTTGTGTCTGTCAAAACCGAAATCGCATCAGCACCATTGCGTTCGTAATTTTTCGCGACCTCGACCGGGTTGAACGACCGCGCGATGACGCCCGCCGACGGGGACGCTTTCTTAACTTCGGCGATGACTGCGAGTTTGTGATCATCTCGCTGGAGCGCCGCGCGGAAGTTCCGAAAATCCTGCCGGGTCTGCGCCTGTCGATCTAATTCTGATGCGCGCTGCCGAAGTTGTTCAACTTCAGCACACTTAACTCGAAGAATTTCCTCCAGCCGATTCATCTCTGCTCGCACAGTTATCGGTTGGCAGAGGCTTTCGAGCAACGAAAAGACCAAAAGCCATTGCGCCATTGGCGTAGGCCCGGCTCATCAGTGGAAACGATTGGATGAAGCGGCGGGTTGGAGCATCGGCAAGATGTACCAGCCAGTGTAACTTCAAACGACGCGCCATTCGGAAGCAATGTCCCCATGTCGGTGCGACGTTTTGGGTAATGTCGAGAGCCGTCTCAACTTCCAGGTTCGCTTCGCGCATCCAGGCTGCGTATTGGCCGAGGGTATCGAGGCTCGCGCTAAACATCGCCTCTGCGATTGCCGCGACCAATTGTTGTTCCCTTTCAGATTGTTCTCCTCGAAGCCAGGCGCAAACCGCAAGAACGCCGTCTGGTTTCAAGGCGCAGGCGCAGCGCGCGAAGAAGTTTTTTTTATTTTCGAAATGCTCGCTGCTTTCCATGATCCAGACGACGTCCACACTTTCAGGTTGCGGTTGCCAGGTGTTCGCATCAGTGACCAGGAACTTCACACGGTTGGCCAGTCCTTTTGATTTCGCCTTTTTCGTCGCCATCCTTGCCTGGACGGGACTGATCGTAAGTCCGGTAACGCGACACTCGTATTGATCGGCCAACCAGAGTGCTGACCCGCCAATACCACAACCGATATCCAGAACGTGAGCACCGCGGGCGATCTGTGCTTTTTCGGCGAGCCGTTCCATCAGCTTTATCTGGGCCCGCTCGATCGATTCGCCGTTTTCCCAGTAGCCGTGATGAAGGTGCTCGCCCCACAACATTCGGTAAAAGCGCGACAAGCGATCGTAATGTTTTTGGACCTCGCGAGTATCAACCTTAAATTGCGGCGATTGCATAATGTCTACTGCGTCGTTGAAGCGAGCCGGCTCAACTCGAGCGCGTAAAGTTCGTTGTCGGGAAACCGTTCGTGTAGCTCGGCCAGGATCCCGCGAGCTTTTTCAGGCTGGTTGTCACGTAGCGCGGCGACGGCCAAGAGTAGCTTTGCAAAAGGCTCTAAATAGTACCCTTGCGACGCAGTCTTTGCTAACTTCTCCAGACCTGCTTCCCGATCGACTTGAGACCCGGTGAGTCTTAGCAAAAGCCGAAGCGGGATCGGCTTCAAACTGAGCAAATAATTCTCAACTCCCGGCCCAAGGTAGGCATCAAATGCCTGCGGATCGGCCGCGAGCAGTCGTTCCGCGTAAATGCGGCCTGCTTTCGTGTAGGACAAGGCTTTTACTCCGTGTCCATCGATCAGCGCGACGTAATCCGCCCGAAGTCCGTAGGTCAGTGTCTTCACCAAAAGCGCGCGGGCGTCGACATTCGATTTCTGAAGCGCGGTATCCGCCAGCCGGTCGGCTTGGTCGATCCGTTCGTTAAAGGAAGTTTTCACTTTCGGGTCGGGGTCCAGCGTCTTTCGATTTTTGAAGCGGTTGTCGTCGACAAAAAGTGCAGATTCGAGAGAACCCAATCGCGTTAACTCCGAAAAAAGATAGGCTGCGGCATCCGAGGCCGGGCCAAGCGAATCGTCCGGATGCGCTTCCTGCCAACGTGCCAACTGACGATGCGCTTCGTCGAATTTTAGATCGTACATCTGCAACCAGGCGGAATAAACTTCGTCCGATTTGAGGTTGGTTTCATTGGCGAACGCCGTTCCGATCGAAGCTACGAGAACGAGAGCGGCGCTGAACGTCGGGCGCATGGCAGTCACGTTTGATAGGAGTAAACCTTGCGCAAGTTGTGTTCGAATATTTTCGCCGGCAGCATGCGCGCCACGATGTGGCGTCCGGTTACGAAGATCGGGTTCTGCCACTGTCCGATGTACCCCATCAAGAGGGATCGCTGCTGAATGTGCCTGGTTCGATTGATGCGCCGCAATTCGTAGCGACGCAGCGCCTCGCGCAGGGACATCTCGCTCTTTACGCACTTGGCCAGAACCAGCGCATCTTCGAGCGCCATGCAGCCGCCTTGCCCGAGATTTGGCGTGCACGGATGCGCCGCGTCTCCGAGCAGTGTCACTAACCCCTTGCCCCATTGCTTAAGCGGCGCACAATCGCGTGCACCATTCTTTAGAATCTCGTTTTCGTTGGTCGCCTCGAGAAAATCAGCGATCGGTTCGTGCCATCCGGCGAACAACCGTTGCAGTTCTTGCTTTCGTCCGTCCGGTGCGTCGAGATGATGCAGAGAAACATTCGCGGTCGCGTACCACGTATATCTCCGGTGGCCGGTATTGAGGATTCCGAATCGCATTCCTTTTCCCCACGATTCACTGTTGAACCCTGACGTGATTGCAGTGCCCTCGTATCGAGCCAAACCGCGCCAGACCGTGTAGCCTCGGTAGAGTGGGTTCGAAGCTCCGAAGAGTTGCGCCCGAATCCTGGAGCGAATGCCGTCGGCACCGATAACTGCGTCATGCTCGACCTCCTGACCGTCTTTAAAGTAGAGGCGAACCGTGCCGTCCAATTGTTTCAACCGTTCGAACTCGCATCCCAAGTGCAAACATTCCTCGGGCAACGCGTCTAATAGGATCGACAAGAGATCGGCGCGGCGCATGCAAACGGCGGGGACTTCAAATTGTCCCAGCGCAATGCTCATTAAAATTTTGCCGGTGCTTTTTCGAACCAGAAAATGTGTGTTCGGGCCACTGCGCGCCATCACCTGTTCGAGCAGGCCCAGTTCGCGCAGAACGCGAGTGGCATTTGGCCAAAGCATCATTCCCGCGCCGACTTCGCGCAGTTGCTCCGCTCGCTCGTAAACCGACACATCAACGCCAATTCGATGGAGAGCGACTGCCGCCGCAATTCCCCCGATGCCGCCTCCGATGATCCCGATACTTTTTCCTGCGCGTTCGCCCATTAACAGATCAGAAGCAGTCGGTTGATCTGCCTTGGACAGGTGGTCACGGACTCTGTTCAACAATGAGCCGTAGAAATGACCAGTCTGCTGGGATTGTCCGGCTCCGCCTTATGAAAGGCGAAACAAGTTCCGCAATTGGCTGGCGGACACAGCTTGATGGACGCATTGGTCTTGTTTTAATTGGAATGAGCGACGCGCTTGTAAAACCAAGTTACCGGAACCCGCGCGTCCGGCGATGGGCTTCGCATCTGTGGCGTGAAGCGATCCTGAAGAGTTGGCACCCGATCGCTCCCGCGTTTGCCAAACCGAATCCGAGTCAATGGAGCGACCGGCAGGTGACGGTGGCGTGGCTCGGACATGCGACCGTTCTGATAAATTTTTTTGGGATCAATATTCTGACCGACCCCGTTCTCTTTCCACGCATCGGAATTCGGATTCCATTTTTGTTTACGATCGGCCCGAAACGTTTGACTGCGCCCGCACTGACAGTCGACGAACTTCCCAGGATCGACATCATCCTGCTGTCGCATGCGCACTTCGATCACCTCGATTGGCGAACGCTGAGCCACCTCGATCGTGCGACCAAGGTAGTCACCGCGCCGCGCACTCGCGATTTGCTGAACTGGACACGACTCCGCGATATTACTGAATTAGGTTGGGACGACCGGTGGGGCGGAGAGCGCAAGGGTGTAAAGCAACGCTCACTGGCTGGAGGCGAGCATCCGCGCAGCCAACGCAAATCAATCCAGACCAGCGCGGGCACGATCGACATCACCGCCGTGCCCGTAAAACATTGGGGCGCGCGAATGCAACATGACGATCATCGCGGTTACAACGCATACCTGATTGAGCGCAATAATTGTCGGATTCTTTTCGGCGGCGATACTGCGTTCACCGAAACGTTTACCGAACTGCGCGCCCGTGGTCCGATCGATTTGGCAATCTTTTCTATCGCCGCTTACAACCCGTGGATCCGGTCGCACGCCGATCCCGAACAAGCGATCCAGATGGCCAATGACGCGGGCGCGCGCTTTATCATGCCGGTTCACCACCAGACATTCCGCTTGAGCTTCGAGCCATTCCGGGAACCGATTGAACGGTTCGAAGCGGCGCTTCGCGACGAACCACACCGGATCGCCCTACGCGAAATTGGCGAAACCTTTGTCGTCCCGGAATAGTGGCTGCTTGTCTGGAGCGTTCAGGGATGTAATCTTCCCGCCTTGCGCCGACGTAGCTCAGCTGGTAGAGCAACGGTTTCGTAAACCGTAGGTCACCGGTTCAATCCCGGTCGTCGGCTCCAGCTTCGAAAGCTTTCGGAGCTGTACGCCGTAGCTTTCGCAGACGCGGATCGGCAGTCCTGCCTAAACCTTGGGCTTTTGCTTGTGCCAATCTGTCGACTGCTCATAGGCGTGCGCGATTTGGAAAATCCGCGGTTCGTCGAGCGGTTTACCGAGAATCTGCAAACCGATCGGTAATTGGCTGCCGTTCACTTTCGCGAAACCGCACGGAACGCTGATCCCGCAAATGCCGGCGAGGTTTGCGGTGTTAGTGAAAATATCGGCGAGATACATCGCCAGTGGATTCGCGGTCCGCTCGCCCAGCTTGAATGCCGGCTCGGGCGAAGTCGGCGATACGATCGCATCCACTTTCTCGAACGCTTTGACAAAATCCTGACGAATTAGCTCGCGAACTTTTTGGGCGCGCACGTATAAGGCGTCGTAGTACCCGGAACTCAAAACGTAGGTGCCAAGAATGATCCGGCGTTTCACTTCCGCGCCGAAACCGTCCTCACGAGTGCGACCGTAGTGATCGAGCAGGTCTTTCGGGTCTTTCGCGCGGTATCCGTAACGAACGCCATCGAAGCGCGCGAGGTTCGCCGACGCTTCCGCCGTCGCGAGAAAATAATAAACAGCGATCCCGTAATCGGTGTGAGGCAAACTAACGTCGACAATCTCCGCGCCGAGCGATTCCAACTGTTTGATCGCCGCGTTCACGGCCGAGCTCACCTGGGGATCGATCCCTTCGACGCGATATTCCTTTGGAACGCCCAGTCGAACGCCTTTTAAATCGCGGCCGAGATTATTTACGTAATCCGGAACGGGATCGGGCAGCGACGTCGAATCGTGCCGATCATGACCGGCCATCGCTTTCATGATCATCGCCGCATCGCGCACGGTTTTGGTCAACGGTCCGACTTGATCGAGCGACGACGCGAAAGCTGTCAAACCGAAGCGCGAGACGCGACCATAACTGGGTTTCACCCCGACGACGCCACTGAGCGATGCCGGTTGACGAATCGATCCGCCGGTATCGGTGCCGAGGCCGGCAAACGCCGCGTCTGCCGCGACCGCCGCAGCCGATCCACCGCTCGAGCCGCCGGGCACGCGCGATAGGTCCCATGGGTTTCGAGTTACTTTTACGCTTGAGTTTTCGGTCGACGAACCCATCGCGAACTCGTCCATGTTGGTCTTGCCGAATGGAATCGCCCCCGCCGCCCGCAGTCTTTCGATGACTGTCGCGTCGTAAGGCGAGCGATAGTTTCCGAGAATTTTCGAACCACAGGTGCACGATTGCCCCGCGACGTTGATGATGTCTTTGACGGCGATGGGGACTCCTCCGAGCGGAAGATTGACATCCACCTTTTCCGCTTCTTTCAGAGCGGCATCGAAATCGATAGAGAGATAGGCTTCGATTTTCGGTTCGACTTGTTCAATTCGGGCTCGGAGCGATTCGAGAACTTCCCGCGGCGAGACTTCTTTGCGGCGAAGAAGCGATTGGAGATCGGCGATCGTCAACGCCGGCAAATCAGACCGGCTCATTCCACAACTTTGGTGACGATGAAAAGCTGATTGGCTTTGTGCGGCGCGTTGCTCAGTGCTTCTTCGGCTGTGAACCAATCGCACGGTTCGTCTTCCCGAAACACGTTGAACATCGGCACGCCGTGCGCGGCTGCTCCAACGCTGCCGACGTCAACCTCACGCAATTTCTCAGCGTATTTTAAGACGTCGGCCAGTTGCGTTTGGAAAAGACGCGTCTCGTCGTCGGTCAAATTGAGACGGGCAAGTTTCGACACGTAGGCGACGTCGAATTCAGGTGCGTTGGCCATAAATTAGAAATGGAGATTTTTAAGTAACCAAAGCGCCGCGACCAGGAGCGCAATCACCAGCACGAGAAAAACGATCCGGCCTTCGCGTCGCGCTTTACGAAGGGAACCGCGCGGTCGAGAGCGTCCGCTGTCATCACCGTAACGCTTGTCCTGTAACGCAGCGGAAACATTAAGGCGGCTTCCGCCTTCACTCGCGCGCATCAATAATTCTTCGCGTTGTCTTTTTCCTACTTCCTCCGCCACCCGCGGCGCGTCGGCGATCATCTTTTCAAGTCGCTGCATCTGTTCCCGCACCTCCGATTCCTGGCGGGCCAGGTTCTGCTTGGTTTGATCGAGTGGCGTTGTCGATCTAGACGGACGACGAAGCATGCGGCGTCACCGAGTGTGCGACGCGACCCAGAAAAAGACAAAGAGCGCGACAAATCCGAAAATGATGACCGGCAGGCAGAAGGCGAAACCGATCTTCATCCATTCCAACAACGAACGGCCGCCGCTGGAAAAAACGGGTTCCACTTCGGCGAGAGGTTGCTCACCTTCACTTTCGCTCGTCGCTTGCAAACGGCTGCGCTGTTGAGTGAATTCGACCCGCGCGCCTTCGACCGTGCTTAGCGCCCGGCTCAATTCCTTGTGCAAGTCCGACGGGTTCCAGCTTTTCGGGTCGATCGCCTCGATTAATTCCAAATGCTGCCCAAAGCTTTCCCGGATCCCCCGAAGCTGCTCGAGACGTTTCTGCGCGTCGTAGGCTTCGCGTTCGAGCACAACCAGCGACCGCGTCAGCTTGTCGGACATCTCGGCCCGGCCACGTTCTAGTTCTTCTTGTTTCCGGCTCAGTTCCTCCAGTTCGCGCTTCTGCTTTTCGATCTGGTCCTGCTGACGCTTGAGTTGGATCAGTTGCTCCTGCGCTTTCTGGACCTGATTATCCAGATGTTCCGGCGACAGCGGCTCCTCTTCACTCAATTCCAACATTTGTTCGATCGGTCGAATTTTTTCCGGCATGTCAAACTTCTTCAATCGTTGCTCACTTCTCGCGTGGTTGCCGCTGGGCGCACATTAACGATCTAACCCGAGAATTCCAGATTTTTCCCGAAAGAATTTTGAGCATGGTTGAAAATAGCCCAGCCTTTCAAGGCTGGGTACAAGATTACCGAATCATCGAAGTCCCGACAGGGACGAAAGAACGGTTCTGTCGTCCTTATCAGGACTTGATTAATTTGCGTCGCCGGATCCAGCGCTGAAGCGCTGGGCTATTTTCATCGATTGCGCCGGTATTTATCTGCCCGGCATCATCTCTAAAAGAATGCCTTTGAAATACTCGGTCTCTGGAATCGTCGGCAGCACTGGATGATCGAGCGCTTGTTCGAATCGACGCAGCCGTCGAGCGGATCGACGTGCGTCGACGAGCGCGTCAACGACCGTATTCTCAAACGCGGTTTCGTTCACGTGATGCGAACAAGAAAACGTCGCCAGTAAGCCGTCTTTGGAGAGCAGTTTGAACGCGCGCACGTGTAGCTCGCGATAGCCGCGAAGGGCATCGCTCAATCCGCTTTTTGTTTTAGTGAACGATGGCGGGTCGAGAACGATTAGATCGTATTCCGCCTCTGCTTTTTCGGCTCCGCGCAAAAAACTGAAAACATCCTGCTCGATGCATCGCACCTTCAATCCGTTCCGCTCCGCGCTCTTTTTTCCTGCGGCAACGTTGTCGGCGCTTTCTTCGACGGCAGCGACGTCAACAGCGCCGGCGCGCGCGCAAGCCAGCGCGAACGCGCTCTGGTTGGCGAAACAATCCAAAACCCGACGCCCCGGGGCAAACCCGGCGACGATTGAATAGTTGGCGGCTTGATCCAGATAGAATCCAGTCTTCTGGGCGTGCAGAAGGTCGACATCGAACTTCAAGCCATCGATTTCGACTGTAACTGGCGCCGAAGGCGCGACGCCTTTTACAACACCTGTTCGTAAATCCAAACCCTCCGATCGACGAACCGGAGAATCGTTCCTTTCGATAATCGATTGTAGGGCAGGCGCTCCGCCTGCCATCTTTTTATCGCCGGCAAGCGATGCGCTTGCCCTACAAAAAACATTATCGATCGCATCGACAATCAGTTCCTTACGCTGGTCCATCGCCATGGTCAGTGTTTGGAGCACGAAATAATCGCCGTATCGGTCGAGGATTACGCCCGGCAGGCCGTCGCTTTCACTCCAAACAACTCGCCTCAGGTTCGGATTGATCTTCCGCCGGTCGCGATATTCCGAAGCCTGCGCGATCCGACGCTTAAAGAAATCGAGATCGAGCCCTTGTCGTTGGCGGGAGAATCGCCGTGCAACGATTTGTGATTTCGAATTGTAAATCGCGCTGCCGATCAGTTTGTCGCGCCCGTCCTTGAGCGAGATGACGTCGCCATCGGCCGGGTCGCCGAAGATTTTCAGGACTTCGCTGGAAAAAACCCAGTCGTGACCATGAAGAATTCGCGCTCGCGGTTTGACGATTAGTCCGGCCATGGCAAAGAATGGTAAATGCAAACCGACGCGCAATCGATTGTCGATCTTCCGGGAATCAAAAAACTTCGAAGCGGCAAAGTCCGCGAAGTGTTCGATCTTGGCGAAACGCTGCTCTTCGTCGCGACGGATCGGATCTCGGCGTTCGATGTCATTTTGCCCGACCCAATCCCAAAAAAGGGCGCCGTCCTGAACCAACTCTCCGCTTTTTGGTTCAACAAGTTCGGCAAAATCGAGAATCACTTCATCACGACGGACTTCAACGTGTTCCCGAAACAGTTGCGGCCCTTCCGTGAACAGCTCGAAGGGCGATCGATGATCGTGAAGAAAACCAAGCCGCTCGCGGTCGAGTGCGTGGTGCGAGGCTATCTGGCGGGTTCCGGTTGGAAGGAATATCAGGAGTCGCAAAGCGTCTGTGGCATCAAATTACCGGCCGGGTTGAAGCAAGCGTCCAAACTGCCCGAGCCGATTTTTACCCCCGCGACCAAGGCCGATGCCGGCCATGACGAGAACATCGACATGAAACGGTGTGCCGAGATTCTCGGGAATGAAATCGCCGAGCGCGTTAAAAATCTCAGTCTGCAAATTTATTCGGCTGGTCGCGATCACGCCGAAAAGAAAGGAATTATCGTGGCCGACACGAAGTTCGAATTTGGGACGATCGATGGTCACTTGCTTTTGATCGACGAAGTCCTGACGCCCGATTCGTCGCGGTTCTGGCCGGCCGATCATTACGCAGAGAACCAAAGTCCGCCCAGCTTCGACAAACAATTCGTTCGCGATTATCTCGAGACGCTCGATTGGAACAAAACGCCTCCGGGACCGAAATTGCCCGGTGACGTGATCGCACGGACGGCCGCGAAGTACGTTGAAGCGTTCGAGCGTCTTACTGGCGAGAAGTTAAAACTGTAGCGGCGCTCTATGAGCGCCGACGGCGGTCATAGACCGCCGCTACAAATTATTTTCCAAGCAGATCAGCCACCAGCGATTTCTCTTCCTTCAACTCGGCAACCGATTTATCGATCTTGTCGCGGCTGAAATCGTTGATTGGAAGTTTTTGCACAATCTCCAGTTTTCCACTCCGAATCCGGGTGGGAAACGACGAGATAATATCCTTCTCGACGCCATAACTTCCGTCCGAGCAAAGGGCCACGCTATGCCAATCGTTGCCTGGTGTGTCGTTGGTAAGGGAACGCACGGTGTCGATGGCCGCGTTGGCGGCTGAGGCCGCCGAGGAAAGTCCACGCGCTTTGATGATTGCTGCGCCGCGCTGCTGCACCGCGGCAATGAAACCGTCCTTCAGCCATTTCTCGTCCCCAATGACTTCGTCCGCGGGCTTGTTGTCGATCTTCGCGTTGTAGAAGTCGGGGTATTGCGTGGAAGAATGATTTCCCCAGATCGTCATGTTCGTAACGCGAGTGATTTCCACCCCGGCCTTGTGCGCGAGCTGAGCGCGGGCGCGATTTTCGTCGAGTCGCGTCATCGCGAACCACCTGTCACGCGGGATTCCCTTGGCGTTGTTCATCGCGATCAGGCAATTGGTATTGCACGGATTGCCGACGACCAGAATGCGAACATCGGCGTTTGCGTTGCGTTCAATTGCCTGACCTTGTCCCACGAAAATTTTGCCGTTGATGCCAAGAAGATCTTTGCGTTCCATGCCGGCTTTGCGAGGCACACTGCCCACGAGCAACGCCCAGTTGATGTCGCGAAAGCCTTCGTCGAGATCAGCCGTCGGCACGATCGATTGCAAAAGCGGAAACGCGCAGTCGTGGAGTTCCATGACTACGCCTTCGAGCGCGTTGAGTGCTGCCGGAATTTCAATCAAATGCAGCGCTACCGGTTGTTCCGGCCCAAACAGTTCGCCCGAAGCAATGCGGAAAAGGAGGGCGTAGCCAATTTGGCCGGCAGCGCCGGTAACGGCGACTTTAATCGGAGACTTCATAAGGATTCTCTTGCCACAGAATTACAGAGATGAAACACAGATTTTTCTGCTCTCTAAGGTACGGGCGGTTCACCAGAACCGCCCGCGGGCGATTGAGGTCAATCGTCCCCACCTAAGCCCTGCCTGTTTGTTCGAGGAGATGCCGAATCAATTCCATCCGCTTCCGTTCTCGAGGGCTCGAACGCAGTTGGGAAATGCTGCGTTGCATCCGTCGCGTCCAGTTGGAGCTCGCGCTGACGCCGGGAACGTTGAACCGATATTTTCGTGCGAGCAGATCGGTGACCATGACGATCGCGAGCCAGGATTCGCTTTTGAAAAGCGCCTGCATGATTGCAGGATAGAAATCGCGCTCAAAATCGAGCTGTTGTTCGGGATGTTTGAATTCGGCGAATGTTGCAATTTTCTCCAGATCCGAGCGGGCCTGGTTCGCGACATCGCCGCTGCCCTGAAGTGCCTCCTCCCACATGGCCCGGACCGGCGGGTGATCGTGAGTGGCATAAGTCGCCACCGATATTCGCTCGTACTCGGAACCAGGGGTAACCCGGCCGTGGTAAAATTCCCACTGCGGAATTTTGAATCCGGCGATGCCTAACGAACGCAGGCTTGGCCGTACGTAATCGGGCACCGTTCCGAGGTCTTCACCGATCACCCTCCCTGTTCCGGCCTCGTCCACGACAACGCGCAGATATTCTTCACCTTCACGGCAATTGGCGTAGCAATTTTCCGCGGTCGAATCGTCGCGCGGCTCGAAATGCGGCGTCCGGCCGCCGGTTTTCATGAACATTTGGTTCCAATCCAGCTCGAGAAACTTTTTGTTTTGCCGCGGGCGCCAGGGAAACGCGTAGATACGATAAAAACCGAGAACGTGGTCGATGCGGAAAAGATGAAAGCAATGGGCGACCGCGCGGACTCGTTCCCGCCACCAATCGAAACCGCGATCCTGCATTGCCGCCCAGCGATACAGGGGGATCCCCCAGTTCTGTCCCCATTTTTGAGTGAACCTGTCGTCTTTGAAATGCGTTTCAGGGGGTGCGCCGCCGCACCAATCGAGCGCGAACTGCTCCGGCCGGGCGAACACGTCCGCACTGTAATAGCTGACACCAAACGGAATGTCGCCCATCAACGCGATGCCTTTTGATTCGGCGTATCCTTTGACGCCGGACCACTGCTCGTAGGCAATCCATTGCACGTAACGAAAGAATTCTTCGCGTCTCGAATGTTCTGTTTGCAGTTCCAACGTCTCCCGCGCTAACCAGGCCCTGGCCGACGCAATTGTGCGCTGTTCGGCGGGCCATTGGTCCCACGCTTCGTAATCGCCGTTCGCGTCAACCAACGCGCGAAAGAACGCGTATTCGTTAAGCCAAAGTGATTCACGTTCGCAAAATTTTCGAAACCTGGCCTGTCGATCGTTGGACCCGCGACTGTGAAAATTGGCGAACGCTTTCTCGAGCAATCGACGTTTCAGTTTTCGGACATCGCCGTATCGTACTTTGCTACGGCGCACCTTCCGAAGATCGACCTCTGCGAGGATGGCGTCGAAGTCGTCGCGCGTCAGATCTTCGGGCGAACCGGGCGCGAGATGGAGTGTGGTCGGCTCGATCGCCATCGCGCTGATCGCGTTGTAAGGGCTGTTGTCCGCGCCCATTTCATTGATCGGTAAGAGTTGAACCAGTTTGAATCCGATTTCTGCCGCCCAATCAATGAACTCGCGCAACACGGCGACGTCGCCGATTCCAAGGTCGTTTTCGCTTCGCAGCCCAAACAACGGCGCGAGGATTCCTGCGATTTTTTTTCCCGGCGACAAATTCATTCGGCCACAGATAAACACGGATCAAACACAGATTTAAAAGACGAGACGTTTGAACTCGACTTTGGTTCGACCGATATGGAGCAACAGGCCCACCTTAAGCCGTGTTGCTTTGAGTTCGTTTAGTAACTGAGCTTCGTCGCGCCTGTCATATTGTGGGGCAACCTTGACTTCGACAACAACGCAGTCTTCCACAATCAAGTCCGCGTCATATTGCCCAACAATCGTGCTTTTATAATGAACTGTGAGACGCTTCTCCAGTTCAGCGCGAAAGCCGCGTTGAATTAATTCAACTTGGAGGGCGCGATGATAAACACGTTCAAGGAATCCACAGCCGAGTTCGTTGTAGACTTCGAAAGCCGCCCCAATTATCGCTTCGGTAATTTCCTTGTGAGGAAAATGCGCTTCAGTCTCTGGCCCTATTTCGAGCATCTATCTGTGTAAATCTGTGTTGGTCTGTGGCAAGTGCGTCAGCTCCGCTGCACCTGCCAGTCTTCGACGAGTTTGTTTGGAATTTCTTTCAAGAACCGCGATGGCCGCTGGAAAACGTCGCCGTACCCTCCGGTCAGGCGCATATGCGGATAAGCGAGATATAACTCGTCTTTGGCGCGTGTGATCGCGACATAAAACAATCGCCGTTCCTCTTCGAGGTCTTTTCGCTGATCCATGGAACGGCTGCTCGGAAACATTCCGTCAGTCAGCCAGATCACGAACACGGTGCGAAACTCGAGTCCTTTGGCCTGATGAACTGTCGACAGATTCACCGCTTCTCTGTCCGCCGTTTGGTTCGGCGCAGCTTCGGCGTCGACGTTGCTGATCAGCGCGAGCTGGGAAAGAAATTCGTTTATGTCTTTGAATTGTCGGGCGAACGCCGCCAGCTGACTCAAGTCCTCCCTCCGCAGTTCGTAATTGGTGAAATTCACTTTCGCGTAATCGTCATAAATCGCTTCCACCACTGAGGTGATCATTTCCGACGGCGGATTCGGCTGACCGGCCGGCGCAATTTCATCCAAGGTATGGGTGAGCTGCGTCCAGTGCTTCCTCGACTTCGCGCTCACGTTCATCGGGACTAATCGTTCGCCAAATGAAGCGATTTCGCCCCGTTCGCTTAGCGATTTCTCCCACGCGTTCCAAAGATTGTCGGCGCTTCGGTTGCCGATCCCGGGCAGGAGTTTCACCATTCGCTTGAACGCGACTTCGTCTCGCGGATTTGCGACCAACCGCAAAAAGGAGATCACGTCCTTGATGTGGGCCTGCTCGAAAAAGCGGATGCCGCTGGTGATTTGGTAGGGGATTCCGCGGCGCGAGAGCTCAAGTTGCAACTCGAGCGCGTGATAATGCGCCCGATAAAGCACCGCGACCTCATTGAGATCAACATTTTCGTCGCGCAATTCCAGGATTCGTTGGGCGACAAACTGCGCCTGCTCGCTGCCGTCATTCAACGCCACGACAGCCGGTTTCACCGAGTTCGATTCGCGCACCGGCTGCAGGTTCTTTTTGAACTGGTCGACGTTCGCGGAAATAGCAGAGTTCGCGACCTGCAAAATCTCCGGAACGCTCCGGTAATTCATCTCGATCCTAAACACCTGCGCGTCTGGATAGCGTTTCGGAAATTCGAGAATGTTTTGAAAATTCGCGCCGCGCCAGGAGTAGATCGATTGCGCATCATCGCCGACGACCATTACGTTGCGGTGTTCCTGCGCGAGCAAATCGATGAGGTCGGCCTGAATTTTGTTCGTGTCCTGATATTCGTCGACGAGAATGAATTGGAACTGACGGCGATAAGACTGGGCGATGCCTGCGTGTTGTTGCAACATGAACAACGTTTTCTGGAGCAAATCATCGAAGTCGATCGAGTTTGTGGCCTTCTTCTTCTTTTCGTAGCGGTCCTGGACGTCTTTGATTTTGTCGAGCAGCGGCAGGAAATAAGGAAACTTTCCCGCAAGCAGTTCCTCCAACGGCGTTTCGGTGTTGATAACGAAGCTGAAAATTTCCGCGAGCACATCGCCTTTTGGAAACCGGACTTCTTTTGGATCAATGCCCACGCTTGCCACCACGGTGTTGATCAAATCTTTTTGATCTTCGCGGTCCATGATGGTGAAGCCGCTGTTGTAACCAATCGCGCTTCCGTGGCGTCGCAGGATCCGGTTTCCCACCGAGTGAAATGTCCCGCCCCAGATTCCGCTGGCGTCGATGGGCAACAGGTTCGCTACCCGGTCCAGCATTTGCCGTGCGGCTTTGTTGGTAAACGTGAGCAACAGAATATTTCGCGGATCGATGCCGTTCTCGAGCAAATAGGCAACGCGATACGTCAGCGTTCGCGTTTTGCCCGAGCCTGCGCCGGCAATAATTAGCTGTGGTCCTGGAGGCGCAGTGACAGCCGCGAGCTGCTGTTCGTTGAGCTCAGCCGCGTAGTCGATGTGGATCGATGTCGATCTTGCGGGGCGATGGAGCGTGTATTGTCGGGACACACATTATCTGTAGCGGCGGTCTATGACCGCCGCAATTAACGCACATCTACGTGACACGACGTCGAGCGCCCGTGGTCGTCGAGCGCGATCAATTGATAACTGCCGCGCGACGATTTCCAGCTGAGCATGTCGGTCGCGCGCGATTTTCCGATGAAGCTCTTGTCTGCAAACCAGTAAATCTCGCGAACGTCGGCGTCGGTTTTCGCGCGCAGTGGAATTTCGCCCGAGGTTTCCAGGACCGTGGCGTTGCCCTCGGCGGGGAAAATAATCTTCGGTGGATTGCCGCTGCGCGCGGTCAGGTCCGATTCGGTTCCGGGCAAGAACGGCGGCGGCGAACGTCGGGGCAAGCCGGCTCGCTCGAAAAGTTTCAAAAGATCGCTTGGCCAAAATTCGTAGACTTCGTGTCGCAGGATTCGCGTTCCGTCGTCTATCGGCACTCGCAAGCCGGTTGCCGCGTCGACCAGCACTTCCTGATGCACGTCGCAGGTTTTAATCGGCGAGATTCCGGGAATGAACCAGCCTTCCACTCGTTGTGTGCAATGCTTGCCAGGCAAATCACCGGACACGGCGCAGAATTCCACGCGCTTCAAATTTGCGTTTGGCGGCGGACGATGTGGCTCGATCGGCTCCGGCCAACTCGCGCGCAGCGTATCGATGATTTGAAACAACAGCGGCGCCGCGGCCGCGCGCCCGATGAACGCCGGATTCGGTTTGCCATCGAAATTTCCAATCCAAACCGCGAGAACGTAATGATTGAAGACAGCGATCGACCAGGCGTCGTGAAAACCGTGGGAGGTTCCGGTTTTCCAGAACACTGGCGCTATATTATTCGAATCGACGTAACCAATTTCCGGTCGCGGGACGTTTAGCATTTCGAGCGTCAAGAACGCCGCTTCCGGAGTCAGGAGCCGGCGGCCGTGCGCCGGCGTCGGATCAGACTCTTTTCGGCGAAGCGGCCGCAGCTCACCGTCGTGAGCGAGCGCGGCGTAAAGCCGCACCAGATCTTCCATTTTGATTTCCGCGCCACCAAGCGGAAGGGCTAATCCGTAAAGCGACTCCGATCGCGGGAGCGCGACGCCGGCGCCGCGGAGGAATTCGTAAAGCGTCGGGTTCGCCAATTGCGATGCGAGTTCAACGGCAGGAAGGTTGCGACTTCGAGCCAAAGCATCGCAGGCCCGAATCGGTCCCAGAAAATCGCGATCGAAATTCTCCGGATTGTAATCGCCAAAACTGCGCGGCGCGTCGGCGAGGATCGACAACGGATGGATCAGGCCCTGGTCGAGCGCGAGCGCGTAAACGAACGGCTTGAGCGTCGAACCAGGCGAGCGCGGACTACGGGTTCCATCAACTTGTCCCTCGATTGCCGTGCTGAAGAAATCGGCCGACCCGACTTGCGCCAGCACATCCATGTTTCGGACATCGACCAGCATCGCGGCAGCGTTCTGAAATCCGCGATTTCGATTGGTCCGGATATAATCGGCGACGCGCCGTTCGATCAGCTGCTGCTTTTCCAGATCAAGCGTGGTGGCGATTGCATCGCGACCGTTTGTTGTCGTCAACACCTGCTGGACGAAATGCGGAGCGAAAAATGTGCGCTCGGCTTCCGCCCGGGCGCTGAATTCTCGGGCGGGCGATTTCTCATCGAGATTGGCGCGGTCGTACCAATTGTCCTGCGCGGCGTTCAGCGAACGATTGTCGCGGTCTGCGTGCAAAGCCCGGCGCGTCGGACTTTGGGGAATCACGCTAAGCGAAATCGATTCGGGCCGGCTCAACTGCGCTGCGCTCTTGCCGAAATAAATCTGACTCGCGGCGCCGATGCCTTCGATGTTGCGGCCGTAAGGCGCAAGATTCAGATACGCCTCAAGGATCTGGGATTTCGAATAATGCCGCTCGAGCTCGAGGGCGCGGACGATTTGCCGAAGTTTTCCGCCCGGCGTTCGCGTTTGGAGATGAAAACGCAGACGCGCAACTTGCATCGTGATGGTTGACGCCCCGGTCCGTGCGCCGCCGCGAACAATTCCAAATCCCGAGCGGGCCAGAGCGATCGGGTTCACCCCGGGATGTCGCGCAAAATATTTGTCTTCGTATTGCAGCGTTGCGTCGATCAGCTCGGGCGAGATGTGCGACAGGGGCGTCCAAATTCGAAACTTCTGGTCCGAGGTTAACGTGACGCGCAGCAATTCGCCGTTGCGGTCTCGGACGCACTGCGAGAACGAAACGCCGTCGAGCAGCGGCGGTTTTGGCAGGAACAGCCATGCAAGCACTGCGGTCATCCCGAGCAGGGCGAGGGACCTCGCCCACGAAGCGCGGATCACACGAGATAACTTGTGTGATCCATCACCTTTTGAGAGGTCCCTCAGTCCGAGCCGGACTGGCATTACGTTCGGGATGACATGCGTTTTCATGTCTTACTCCGTCACCGTGATTTTGCCGCCTACCCCGCGGCCCTTGATGTTTCGCTCGTACATCGATTCGGCGAAAACGGGCGGCACAACAAATTCGCCGCGGTTCGTTGATTTAATCTGGTAGTTGATTTCGAGAACATTTTCGGTCGCAGTGCCGAAGAAAACCGCGCGATCTTCGCGAACGTCGACGTAATCCACGCCATCGATCGAAGAGACGCCTGGTTGCAACGACGAACCGACGACTTCAAACCCGCCCGGCAGAAGATCGATCACGGCGACGTTGGTAAACGTCTCGTCCTTCTTGGTGCTCCGTACCCGCACGCGCACATAAACCGGTTCGCCAAGCTTCGTGCGAGTGATCAGCTTATCGTTCTTGTCGAGCAATTCGCGGAAAACTTCCAGGCCTTCGTTCATCACTTTTTCAGGTGCGTGACGGTCGTATCCCGCTTCAACGACCTGATAAAACGCGCCCGGTCCGCTGATCGGCGGCGCGCTCTTGAACCGAAGTGCGATGGCGTCTTTGGAGAAGGCCGCGCGTTGCAGCAATTTCGCGGAACTGGCCAGGCTAACTTCGCGTTTGTCGCCGTGGACTTCGGCAATCGTCAGCTGTGGAGGATTCTGCGCGAGAGCGTGCGAGTAAGCTTTCAGCGCCTGAACGGCATAGGCCGCGGAAAGCGTGTTGAACTGGCCGTCACCAATCGGTTTCAGGATTTGCTCGAACTGATTCGCCGAGATTTTCTTGAGTCGTGCGGGAAACTGCCGCGCTAACACCGTGACATATTGCGAATTCGTCCCGAGCGGCTGACAAAAATCCTCGTAAGTGCGCTCGGTTTTGTTGTCGATTTTGAACTTGTCGATCAACGCTTCCGCTTCCTTGTCTTTGTGGAGCAGCTTGAGCGAGCCGGCCAGATAAACGCCGGTCAAATCGTTTTCCCATTCGTCCGCCTGTTTCTTATTCAGATAGTCCTGAAGATTGAGAATGTAGTTGGTGGTGATGACGCCTTCACGGGTCAGGACGTAGATCGCATAGGCGATCCTCCGCGCGTCGATCAGATCCGACGGTTGCTTGGCGACCATTCGCTGTAGGCTGCGCAGGCCAGTTGCGAACATTTCGGCCGGCGGCGGAAAACCGGCGGCTTTCGCTTCGCTAAGGAAATCCATCACGTAGGCGGAATTGAAACTGATATGTTCGCCATTCTCCGGCGCCCAGTAGCCGAACGCGCCTTGAGCATTTTGGCGACGACGTAAAATGCTGAACGTCCTCTCCATTTGTGCGTTCACTTCGGCGCGGCTGAGCCCAAAGTCGGCTTCGCTGGCCAGAACCAAACGACAGAATGACCCGCTCGTGATTTGTTCGCTGCATCCGTAAGGAAAACTTTTCAGGTAAGCATCCAAACCGTTGGCCAAACCCAACGGAGTCGCGGAAAGCGTCGCGTCGCGCTTGGCGAATTCGGAATAGATCTGCCGTTTAATCGGAACGTCAGTGCTCGCCTTTTTGAAACTGCCGCTGCGAACATCGGTCACGTAGGGAACTGCGGGGCGAACGCTGAGCGTGGCGCGCCGCCTTGTTTCGGTTCCGTCTCGGCTGGCGGTAAAGTTAATTTCGCCGGAGCCGAGAGCGTCGTTCACGTGGAAGCGAAAAACCGCGCTTTTCTCCCGGCCTTCGGAGATCTGCAACTTCTGGGTGGCCTGTCCTTTCACGGATAACTGGGGCGACGTTTCGGCCCGCAGCTCGATCTCGGCATCGGCCCCAGAGCCTTCGACGTTGTTGGCAACCGTCACCCCGGCTTCGAACTCGTCGCCCGGCACGGCGAGGACCGGCACACTCGGCGTAACAACAAACGGCCCTCGAATCAGTGAATCACGGTCGGATGAGCCGGTTGTATCGCTTGAAACGGCGACGGCCATGATTTTCAAAGTGCCGTCGAAGAAATCCGGAACGTTGTAAACGACTTCGCGCCGGTTTGTGTCGGCGTCGAGAACTCCGGACCAGAACACGACCGGCTTTTCGGTTACGCGTTTGAATGGATTGAGTCTCTTCTCTTCGCCGCCATCACCGCCGAACGCGGAGAGCGAACGGAGCAGCGAGAATTCCGGGATGATAAGATCGACGATCTGCGCGGTCTCGACACCGAGCGCGCACTTGCGGAAGAAATACTCCAGCGGCTTTGGCGTTTTATAATCGGTGACCTGCAGGATTCCCTGGTCGACCGCGAAGACGACGATCTTGGACGGCCGATCGGTCTTGTAACCGATGTGCAGCGCGTCTCCCGGTTTCACGGTGGCTGCGCTGTCGATATCGATTTTCAGCCGGCGTTTTTCAACATTCGCCGTGAACGGAACGACGCCGTAGCTCAGCGGGCTGACGAAGATTTCCTTCGAATCAAGCGCGCGCACGAACGAGACGTTGATGTAACCGCTGCCTTCGAAGCTCTCGGGCAGCCGAATGTGCTGGACACTGCTTTGGGTGCCGGTTTGGAACCAGGCATACGCATAAACTTTTTCGCGCTCGATCGTGATGAGCCCGCTGCCGCCGTAAGGCGCAATAATGCTGACAGCGATGTCTTCGCCCGGATTGTATTGTTTGCGGTCGAGTTTGATCTGCAGCTCGGCATTTTTCTCCAATGAGCGTGACGCCTCTCCCTGGCCGACTACCGAGAAGCGCAGCTTGCTGACGGTGCGGTTCTTGTCGTCGCGCAGTTCGAGGACGTAGTCCCCAGGATCATTTGTCGGCAATGCGTAATGAAGGCCGGTCGCGGCGACGGCAATCTTTTCCGACTTCAGCGGTCGCTCACGCAGGACCGATTCGTAAGCGTAATTTCCGTTGTCCTGCTTCTTGAGCACGGAAACGTATTCCTGCGCGATGACGTTGAGCGTTACATTTTCGACCGCGATCTTGTTCAGCTGTGGATCAATCGCGATGAGGTCGACCGCCCGCGCTTTCTTCATGTCGATGTAACGAAGATCGCCGTCGGGTTTGTAGCCGATCACGTAGGGCAACGCGGATACGAGCGCGCTCACATAACTGGTGACGCTGCGGCCGCCTTCGCCTTCAAAACCTTCTCCGATGAAACGCATCGCGTAGGTTGAATCGGCAAACCGCTCGAGCTGCAAATCGAAGTCAGCATGCCCGTCGTTGTCGGTCTTTTGCTCGCCGAGATCCGATGTTTGCTCGCTTCTGGTTTTCTTTTCGTCGATCAGCGGATCGAAAAACGTGAAATCGGGAAACTCGGAAAATGAAAACGCCGCCGGCTCGAGCTCGACTTTGCCGGTGACCCGGCGATCGCTGGCCGGCGTGCCGTAAAGATTGGCCAAGACGATCGTAGCGTGCACGTCGTTGGGACTGATCCAACCATTCGGCGCGGCTTTGGAGAGCCGCGTCTCGATGTTCATCCGGTCGGGGAGGAATTCCTTTACGCTGGTCGTCGTCGACCCAAGCAGCGTCCCGCGTTTGTTGTCTTTTATCAGGTAGACATTGATCGTGTAGGTGCCGGTGGGTGATTCATTGGCGGTGAGATAACTCAGCTCTACGAACCCACTGTCGGGGAGCGTGACCTTTTTGGTTTGCACTTTCAGGTCGCGCGCGTCGACCACTTCGGTTTCGACCGGCAACCCTTTGAGGTTCCCTTGCCAGTTGCGCTGTTTGAGGATGATCCCCGCGTGGATCTCATCACCTGGCCGATAAACGCCGCGCTCGGTAAACACAAAGGCATCCAAGCCATCTGGCCCAATGTTTTCCGCGCCCTCGGTGTCGAACCGCGAAAAATTCAGCACGCGGTCTTCACTCGCGAACGGCATGAACGCGAGGTCGTCGCCATTGCGCGCGACAAACGCGACCGGCGATTTCTCGCGCTCGGATTTTTCCACCGAAGGAAAACTGCAATGACCGTCTGCAGTGGTTTTCGCGGTTTGGATTGGAATGCCGTTTTTCCCCAAAATGTCGACTGTGGCGTCAGCGATTGGCTTGCCGGTTTTGATCGAAACCAGAAAGACATCGCTTCCACCGTCGGTGCCCTTCTTAATGAGAATCCCGATATCGGTAACGAGCAGGAACCGGCTGTCTTTGATTCCGCTAATCGATTTCTTTTTATCCGGGTCCCAACCGCGTGCGGTCAAAAAGAAAAGACCGCGTTCACTCCCGCCATCGGCGGGCTTGCGCAGTTGTTCGGAGAAGTCGAACGCGGAGTAATTCGCCTTCCATTTGTCCTGGAGCGCAATCGGTTGATGCTGAATCGCGATCCGGGAGATGTTTTCCTGATTGAACAGACTTGGATTTTTGAACTCCGGATCCTCGAATTTGCCTTCGCTCTGGCTGACCAGGTGATTGATCTGCGTTGTGGCGACGCGCGCGATCTCGTATTCGATTGCGCTCAGTCCACGGGACCGGATCGATAATTTTCGTTCGCCGCTGAGCGCGAGCAATCCGCCCTGGCTCTCGATTTGCACTTCGCGTGGAAGCTCCGGGACAGCAACAACTGCGTTGTAATCTTCGGCCAGCGGATAGTCGCCAAATGCTTTCACGCCTTTGGCGACGCGCACATAAAGCTCGCCTTCCGTTTCAACGCGAACCCGGAACGCATGTTGCCGGTCCTGCGCTTTCTCGGAAGGCAGCGGCGTGAATTGAATCTGTTTCGCTTGCTCGAGAATCTCGTCCGGGACGTCGGTTGCGCTTTCCCACTTCGCTTTCTCCTTCTTGGACTCGCTGGTGTCGTCAGATTCTTCCGAGTCGCTGCTTTCTTTGCTTGAGGAGTCGCTTTGATCCGCGCTTCCCGAATCCGAATCTTCATCATCGGATTTCTCGACCTCGCGTTTTGGCAGCAGCCAAATTTTGACTGCTTTGGCCAGGTCTTTGGTGCTGATATCGGCGGTCGTACTTAATATGAGGACCTGTTCAGGTTCTCCGTTCTTGTTCCGGGCGATGTTTCCTTCAATCGAATTGATCTGGAACGCATTGGCGATCGACGGAATCGATACTTTTTGCTCGACCGCGTCGTGAGTTTGCGCGCCGCCCTGTGTCGTTCGCACGCCGCTGCTCACTTCGAGCTTCATGAAATCTTCTTTTTCCGGAAGTGCGACGATCGAGCTGCGCAAGTAGGCCTGCCGATGATGCAACCCATAGGTGACGGTGAAATGCGGTGGCGGTTCAGATGGAGGAAAAACCGTCGAACCGCCGACCATTGTTAGTTTGATGTGTTTATCCAGCTCGCCGGGTTCGACTTGATG